>Ga0105347_1000033_pt1 | contig 62308 bp, 58 predicted proteins | sample EasRivMeERMLT890_FD_89677 | JGI IMG/M metagenome (GOLD analysis project Ga0105347, IMG submission 89677) | Soil microbial communities from meander-bound floodplain in the East River, Colorado, USA - East River MetaG ERMLT890 | ecosystem: Environmental > Terrestrial > Soil > Floodplain | place... | reverse complement strand
TCGATCATCCACGCGTGCAGGGCGTCCGGTGCAATGCCGAACCTGTCGGGTTCCCCACCGACCTCGTTCAGCGACACGAGCCGGTTGTAGATGTAGAGGGCGGTGTCCTCGATGCCCTTCGCGGTCACCGGGCTCGTCACCTGCTGGAATTTGCCGACGAACTTCAGGTGCTCGCACCGTTCTTCTTCGGGGATATAGTCCGCTTTCTTCAGAAGGAGGCCGCGAATGAAATCGAAGACGATGCGAGGATGACGCGGATTGCGTCGCCTGGCTTCGGTGGCTGCATGCTCGATGTAGCGCCGATCGTGGTCGCTCACTTCGGTCTCGCGTCCGTTGACGTAGGTCCGGTAGACAGGGAACGCCGCGATGATCTCCCTCATCGCGTACGTGAGGCTGTTGAGCGTGAAGTCACGGTAGTGACGGTTGCGCTCGGAGAACCGGTTCAACCCGTGGGCCAGCACGTTGAGCTCACTGGCCATGCTCATGCGAAGGATGAGCTGCTTGCTGCGGTAGGCGAATTCGCGAAACGGCGCCCGCAAACGGGTGAAGCGCTCGAACGCCTCGTTCACCGCGCGCTCGTTTCGTCCATCGACGAACAGCCCGTTCACTCGGACCAGGAAGTCGTATCCTGTCGTCCCTTCCACTGGCCATGACGGCAGCCACTCGCCGTGGCCGAGAATTTTTTCGACAACGAGATAGAGGCGCGCGTCGTCCGTGAAGAGATCGGGGCGCATATCGCGCGCCCGCGCCTGGAGCCGGTCGAGGTAGTCACCAGGATCGTAGAGGCCGTCCACGTGATCGATCCTGAAGCCGTCGACCTGTCCCTGCGTCAGCAGCTCGAAGGCGAATGCATGGATGCGCTCGAAGACCACCGGGTCTTCCATGCGGACCGCGGCAAGCTCGTTGAAGTCGAAAAATCGCCGATAGTTGATTTCCTGCTCGGCAACACGCCAATACGCGAGCCGGTATGCCTGCATCGAGAGCAGCGCGTCGAGGCGGTCGAAGCTCCGGGCGCTTCCCTTGATCCCGTTCAGCGCGACCACCGCACGGTCGATGTGCGCGAGCACCGGTGGCGAAATGGAGGTCAGCCCGGCGAGCCGCCGCTTGATCACTTCCTTTTCGCGATCGCGCTCCGCTCGCAACGCCTGCGTCTGCGCGTCCCGCCCGGGAAGGCGCTGAATCGCGGTGAGGATGCTGAGGAACTCGATTCCCGCGTCGCTCTCGCCTATCCCGGCGAGGAGTGCGTCTGCCTCGAAGCCGAGAATGCCGCCGTACGCGTCCGGCGAGATCGGAAGGACCCAATCGGCGTAGCGCGCACTGAACACTCCATTCACGTACTGGAGGGTGATCTCCTGTCGTTCGAGCACCGCGCCATAGGAATCGCCAAGGATCGGCAGCAGGACCTTGTCTTCCAGTTCAGGTTTCAGCGGATGCCAGTCGATATCGAAGAATTGCGCATACCGCGAGCTCGGACCGTTCTCGAGCACGTCCTGCCACCATGGGTTGGAGGAATGCGCGATGCCCATGTGATTGGGCACGAGGTCGATGATGTGACCCATCCCACGCGCGCGGAGTGTAGTGACCCAGCGGTCGAAGGTGTCGTGATCTCCGATTTCCGGGTTCAGCTGCGTCGGAACCGCGACGTCGTAGCCGTGGGTGCTCCCGGGCACCGCTTTGAAATAGCTCGAGGCATAACAGTGCGAAATACCGAGCGTATCCAGGTAGTCGACGATGGATGTGGCCGCATCAAAGGTAAATGACGCGTTGAATTGAAGGCGATACGTCGCGGTCGGAACGATGGCGGGGGGCATGGCCGAGTTTCAGGAACCAAACCCGGTGCCACCCGTTGTCCATTTTGAACCATCGTTGGAACGTCGCTTGCTGAAGAGGTCACGTGATCGCACGCGTCAGCTCAGCCGTGGCGTTGCTCGGCCTGATTGTCATCGGCTGCGGCGGCGGTATCGCGATTCGCGCCCCTGAGCGGCCGCCGTCTCCGGATCAAATCAAGGAACTGTGGATAGATCCAGGTAACCAGCCGCGTGATCTCTTCTGGGGCGTCGGCGGCCAGAAGTACGCGCCGGCCCCCGATGCGGTCTACACATTCGAGGCGCGGGACGACGTCGGTTTCAGCTCGAGTTACGACGTCAGGGATCCCCAGGGTGTGGAGTGGAGCGCCAAGATCGGGCCGGAGTCGCAGAGCGAGGTCGTCCTCTCGCGAATCTTATGGGGCCTTGGCTATCACCAGCCTCCTGTTTACTACCTGCCGTCATGGAAGCTCCAACGGGATGGCCACGTTCGCATCGAGAGTGAAGCGCGGTTCCGTCCGAAGCTCCTACAGCTCGAGCGCCTTAAGGAGTACTGGTGGTGGCAGCAGAATCCCTTTGTCGGCACCCATGAGTTGAGCGGGTTGCTCGTCGTGCTGACGATGTTCAACAGCACAGATCTGAAGAACGACAACAACAGTATCTACAAGTCCACGGAGCCGTGGGAGGGGGCCGACCGTTGGTTCGTCGTCCGCGATCTCGGCGCCTCGCTCGGAGAGACCGGTAAGCTGTTCCCGCGGCGCAACTGGCTCGACGGGTTCGAGAAGCACGGCTTCATCACGGCCATCGACGGCGCCAGGGTCGAGTTCGACTATGTCGGCCGCCACCAGGAGCTGCTCTCGATGATTCATCCGCCCGATGTCCAGTGGGCCGCGCAACGCATGCAGCGGATCACCGACGCGCAATGGCGCGACGCGTTCCGGGCAGCCAACTACGCGGACGCGGACGCGCAGCGTTTCATCCGCCGGCTCAAGCAGAAAATTGACGACGGCCTCGCGCTTCGGGCGCGTCCGATCGACCAGGCAACCCGCTAACCGCCACTATGCAGCTTCCGCCGCCAGAACTTACGCAATCGATCCCTCAAGTGCTTACCAATCACTTCGACATGGTAGAGCGTGCCCTGCTGTCGTTGCCGATCGCGACGGTGCTCGGCGCGGCGCTCGCTTTCCGGCCGCGCCGCCGCGGCACCCCGCCGCGATCCGCGCCGGTCATCGAGACGCAAATCGTTCTCGCCATCGTCGGCGCCACCGTCATGCTGGTCGTCGGCTCGAGTCTCGCGCGTGCGTTCGGCATCGTAGGCGCCGCCAACCTGATTCGATATCGCGCGAAAATCGACGATCCGAAAGACGCCGTCGTGATGCTCTCGACCCTCAGCATGGGCCTGTGCTGCGGCGTGGAGTTGTACGGCCTGGCTGCGTTCGCCACCGTCTTCCTGTTGGGTGTCTTGTGGGCGGTGGAATCGATCGAGCCGGAGCTGACCAAGCACTTTGAGCTGAAGCTCATCGCCGCGGAACCGGCCGCGATGCGCGGCGATCTCGAGGCGATCCTTCGGCGGTATCACGTGAAGTTCGAGCTGCGCAGCGCGGGGCAGAAGGAGCTGGTCTACGACACGGAGCTTCCCCTCCACACGCGGACGGATCGGATTGCAAACGCGATCCTGGCGCTTGGCAAGAACGGCGATACCGAAGTCGCCTGGGAAGAGAAAAAGACCAAGAAATAGTCAACCACGAAGAACACGACGAACACGAAGGCCAAAGAATCTTCGTGTACTTCGCGACCTTCGTGGTTCAGTTTTCGTCGTCTACCCGCGATAATTACCAAACTGCAGCGCGACCCCGAAGTCCTGCTCCCGCAGCAGCCGCATCACTTCCTGTAAGTCATCCTTGGACCCGGAGGTGATACGCAGCTGATCGCCCTGAATCGACGCCTGCACCTTTTTCAGCTTCGCGTCTTTCAGGTACTTGATGATGTTCTTGGCGGTGTCCGAGGGGATGCCCTGCTGCAGCGCAATCTCTTGCCGGACGGTACTGTTGGCGGCCGGCACCGCGGCGCCGCGATTCAGGTTCTTGACGGGCACGTTGCGTCTGACCAGGCGGGTAGAGACGATTTCCCAGAGTGCATTCACCTTGAACTCGTCTTCGGCGGCGAGCACGAGCTTCGACTCCTTGGCGTCAAAATCGATCGACGCTTTGGCGCCTTTGAAGTCATAGCGCTGCGCCACTTCCTTACGCGCCTGGTTGAGGGCGTTGTCCACTTCCTGAAGATCGACATTGGACGTGATGTCGAAGGAGCACTGCGTCGCCATGCGCTCACATGGTAACGCAACGAACAACGTTCACGATGGACACGATGTCGTCGCCTCCCATGATTCGCGATGTGCGTCTCGTGCCCCGCGGTCAGCGCTGCAGGCGATCTGCGATCGATGCGTATAGGTGATGGCGATCAGGCGCGCGTGCATCGGCCGACCCTTATGCGCCCGGGAACGGCGAGTGTCATCGCCCCGTGGCAATCAAGATCACGTGAGCGCAACGCGCCGGCGAGACGGGTGACGGACCTCAATCGACTGGCATTTGCGCGGCAGGATTAGGGACGTCTCTTTGAGCGTGCGGGCGAGGGCCCTACAGCTGAGTTGGTTCGCGACTTTAATCCTCGATTTGGGCTCACCTGCTGTTGGAGCGTGTACGAGCGCGATCTATACTGCGACGGTTCGCGTGAGCTTCGCGTCGGGTATTCCGCCCGGCGTCGCGCGACGAAAGGCCAGCCGACCGCACCGACCGCATGCCGACCGACCTGACAGGAAGTCCGACCCGCGGCAGTGCCGGGCTGGTCGACATTCTCGATCGCGTGCTCGACAAGGGCCTCGTCGTGGCGGGGGACATCAAGGTGTCGCTCGCCGAAGTCGAGCTCCTCACCATTCGCATCCGCCTGATGATCTGTTCGATCGACAAGGCAGAGGAGATTGGCCTCGACTGGTGGAAGTACGACCGTCACCTGTCGCCCGGGCGCGAGCAGGGGAAGGTGTTGCAGGAGAATCTCGAACTGCGTGAGCGGCTTCGGCTGCTCGAACGGCGCGTCGCCTCGCTGACGCGAACCTCCGGCCGCCGCGGGCGATCCCGCGCGCTGGGCAAAGAGTGACACCCGACTAAGGAGCTTTCACGATGGCCGTCGAACGTGCAGCAGGTGGATCGAGTCTTATTGACGTCCTCGACCGAGTACTAGACAAAGGCATCGTCATCGATGCGTGGGTGCGAGTCTCACTCGTCGGGATCGACCTGATTACCGTCGAGGCCCGCGTCGTCGTGGCGTCGATCGACACCTACTTGAAGTATGCCGAGGCCATCGGCGCCTCCTCCGCCGTCGCGCGTCCGACGATCGAGACGCAGCGGCCGTACGACGAGATCGCCGCCGAAAACGTGTCACTTCGCGCGCAGCTGGAGAGCGGCACGCAGCCGCGGGCGCGGACGCCGGCCGCCGCCGCGCGCCGCCGTCGAACGAAGTAGGACAGGCAACGAGATAGTACGTGTGGGCGGCAACGACCTGGCAGGGTAGGGACGGATCCTCCTGCCTGCCTCTGCCCAGTGGACCACGCCCATGAAGATCGAACGAACCGCAGAGCACGGAATGAGCTCGCTTCAGGCGCGGACCTTCGCACGTGCAGCCGGAACGGCGGCCAACTACCCAGCACGTCTCGAGCTGCTCGAGTACTACCTCGCCCATCATGACGACATCGTTCGCTGCGCGCAGGCGTCGCTCGCCTGGCTTGCCCGCCATGCGGGCGTGAAGCAGTCCGCCTGCCTCGCGGTCGACGGTGAATCCAACCTGCTCGTCGGTGTCGCCGCCCACGGCACCCTTGGCGAGGACATCGAGCTCTTTTCCTGGCCGCTCTCCGACACACACGATCCGCTGATCGTGGCGCTGCGCTCGGCGGGCTCCACGTCGTTCAAGCAGGGGAGGGCCAACGGTCACGCGGCGCAGGTGTCTCCGACGCCGCTCGGGCGCGGGCCGTTCACCGGCATTCCGCTGGGAACACGGCACGGTGATTCCGCAGCCGATGACGTCGCGCCGGGCCTTCTGCTGTTCCGCGCAGCATCGGGCATGACGCCCGAAATCGCGTGGGTGGTCACGGTCCTGGGCCAGAAAATCGACCAGTTACGCGGACGCGGCAGCCTTGCGGAGGAAGCGCGCAAACTGCGGCGCGAGCGGGCGCTCTTCTTCACCATCATCAACGCCGTGACGGATCCGATTCTGCTGACGGACACCGAGGGCCGGTTGATTGTGGCGAACGCGCGTGCGGAAAAACTCTTTGCCGCGAGCGAAGAAGAGAGCGAAGGCCGGCGCCGCGCGGTCGAACTGAACAACATGCTCTTCTCGGCCGCCCTATCGCGCTCGGCCGTGGAAGGGACCCAGGAGGCGCGCGAGCTGCTGCTCGTCGACCCGAGCGACGGTTCGGACCTGCTGTTCGAAGTCCTCTCGACGACGGTCGAGGATCCGCGGGAAGGCACCGGTGTCGTGTCGGTGCTCCGCAATATCACCGACCTGCGCCGCGCGACCGAGCAGATCGAGGAGAACTACCAGAAACTCCGCGTCGCCGAAGCGGCCGTGCGCGCGGAACGCGATCGCCTCAACCTGATCATCGATTCGGTGGCCGATCCCATCATCGTGACCGATTCGACAGGCGCCACCGTGCTGATGAACTCACCGGCGGAAGATCTCTTCACGCTGATGTCGAGCGTCAGCGACGTCGCGCAGCGCACCGTGCAGGCGAACGACGCGCATTTCTCGTCATTCATCTCCGGGTTGCTGCTCGGCGAAACGGGGCCCGGCGAAATCCGGCGCGGCGAGATCGGGCTGATGAACCCGGCGACGACCGAGCCGATCCCGGTCGAAGCCATCGCGGGAAAGGTGCTCACCGAAACCGGCGAGTTGACAGCGGTCGTCACCATCCTCCACGACCGCCGCGAAGCGCTCGAGCGCGCGCGGTTGTACGAACAGTTGAAAGCGGCTTCCGACGAGCTGCAGGCGCGCGTGCAGGCGGCCACCGCCGAACTCGCAACGCAGAACGAGCTCCTCCGGCGTCAGGCGATCGAGCTCGAACAGGCGTCGCGGCTGAAGTCACAGTTCCTCGCCAACATGTCGCACGAGTTCAGGACGCCGCTCAATGCGATCCTGGGCTATACGCACATGCTGCTGCAGGGCGTCGCCGGCGACCTGCTGCCCGCGGTGAAGCGCCAGCTGCAGCGGATCGATTCGAACGGCCGCCACCTGATGACCATCATCAACGAGATTCTCGACATCACCCGTATCGAGGCGGGGAAGATGCCGATGCAGCTCAGCGAGTTCAACCTGAATGAGCTCGTTCCCGAGGTGATGACGGAGCTCGATCCGGTCATCGCGCGATCGAAGCTGACCGTCAGCCCGAAGCTGTGCCCGGCCATGCCGCTCGTCTATAGTGATCGCCAGAAAGTGAAGCAGATTATCGTCAACCTCCTGAGCAACGCGCTGAAGTTCACGCATGAGGGCGGTATCGCGATCACCGTCGACTACGATTCGCGCGACCGGATGGCGGCGGTGGCAGTGAAGGACACGGGCATCGGTATCTCTCCCGAGAACCACGAAAAGATCTTCGAGGACTTCCGCCAGGTCGACGACTCGCCGTCGCGCCAGTACGGCGGCACTGGTCTGGGCCTTGCGATTTGCCGCCGCCTTGCCACCGCGCTCGGCGGTCGCATCATGCTCGAGAGCGTGATGGGCGTCGGCTCGACGTTCACGCTGACCATCCCGGCGGAAACAGAGCAATGACCGATCAGAACACACCGCTGATCCTCGTGGTCGACGACTACCAGGACGCACGAGAGATGTACGCCGAGTACCTCCAGTTTTCCGGCTTCCGCGTGGCGGAGGCGCGCAATGGCAACGAGGCCGTCGCGCAGGCGTTTTCACTCAGACCCGATCTGATCCTGATGGACCTGTCACTGCCCGGCATGGACGGGTGGGAAGCGACCAGGCTCCTGAAGGCCGACGACCGCACGAAGCACATCCCCGTCGTGGCGCTGACGGGCCACGCGCTCGCGGGCGCGTCGGAGGGTGCGAAAAGGGCTGGCTGCGATTCATTCGTGACCAAACCCTGTCTCCCGGATGACCTCGTGGTCGAGGTCCGGCGCATGTTGAGCGCGGTGAAGAAGTTATAAAGGAAGAGGACCATTCATGGCGAAGGCCCCGAAGGCCCCGAAGCGGTCGTCCACTCGGAAATCCGGCCGCGCCGCCTCCGCGAAGGCGCGCCCGATCGCAGTGTCGCGTGCGGCGAAACGCGGCGGCCACAAGGCACCGGCGGGTCGAACCGCAGTAAGAAAGGACCGCCAGGGCGCGGCGATGACGCGCGTGACCCGTCAGACCGAGGTGCGTGGAACCGAGACGCGCATCGAACGCGTGGTCGAGCGTGCGCCGAAGCCCAGCTTGCCGGACGTCGATCGCGCGGCAGGACGTGGCCGCTACGTGTACTGCATCATCCGGGCGAGCCAGCCGTTGAAGTTCGGCGCGATCGGCATGGACGAGCAGTGGCCCGAGGTCTCCACGATCAACTTCAAGGACATGGCGGCCGTCATCTCCGATATTCCGCTCGCCCCGCTCGATTCCACCCGCGAGAACGTCCTCGCGCACGAGCGCGTGAACGAGACGGTCATGCGCGATCACACGGTCATTCCGATGTCGTTCGGCACGATCTTCAAGACACGCGAGGACATCGTCGAGCTGCTGCGATCGGCGTACGATGCCTTCGCCGACGTGCTGTCGAAGATGCAGGACAAGCTCGAGTTCGGTCTGAAGGTGCTGTGGGACCGCGATGAGATCGTGCGCACGATCGAGCAGGAGGACGAGGACATCCACCGGCTGAAGACGGAGATCTCTTCCCAGAAGGGGTCGACCTATTTTGCGCGGATGCAGTACGGCCGCCTGATCGACGGTGCGCTGCAACAGCGATCCGAGCGTTACGTCGCCGAGTTCTTCCAAGGGCTGCGCGATGTGTCGGTAGCGTCACGTGTCAACCGCGCGATCGGCGACAAGATGATCATGAATGCCGCGTTCCTCGTGCAGCGCGACCAGGAACCGGCCTTCGACAAGCGGATCAAGGAAATCGCGTCGCGCTTCGACAAGCTCACCTTCAAGTACACCGGACCCTGGCCGCCGTACAACTTCGTCAATATCCGCCTGAAGCTCGAGAGATCGGGGCAGCATTGAAAAACCCCAAACCCCAAACCCCAAATCCCAAATCAAAACGGAACGCGATTTGAAATGTTCATCTTGGACTCGCTGATGATTTCGGGCATTTCGTGGACGCTGAAGACCGTCCTCACGGCGGCCGAGGCCGAGATGAACGACGACACGGCGCTGCGCGAGCAGCTGCTCGCGGCCGAGATGCAGCGCGAGGCGGGGGAGATCACCGACGAGGACTACGCCGAGATCGAGCGCGATCTCCTGGCCCGCATACGCGAGATCAAGGAGCGCCGCGAAGGAGGATCGGGGCCGCTCGCGTTCGGCGATGGCGAGCCGATCGAAAGCACCGCAGACAGCCGCTTTCAGATAGAAGCGACCGTGTCCGGAGATTTCCACCAGCCTGAGAGCGCTCCTCACACCACGGTCGTCGAAACCGAGCCTGCGCGCGGCGGCATCGTTGGATCGCAGACCGGGCGCACCCTGTCGGTGCTCGACGTCGAACCGATTCATGCCGAAACGCTGAAAGCGCCCGCGCTTCCTCGGCCCGCCACCAAACGGCGCCGCAGGAGCCTCGTTCCCAGCCGTCGCCGCGCAACCGCGTCGCCGCGCGCGCCCAAGGTGAAGCCTCGTCGTCGCACCTCTTCAGCAAGCACGCGAGCGAAGGCGGGTAAGATCCGCAAGTCGTGAGCGTCACGCTCAGTTATGTCTTCTGCCTGGTGCGCGGCGCCAGGCGGCCGGTCGTGCGCGACATTCCCGACGGAATGCCGGGTGGCAGCGACCTGCGCGCGATCGAGGTCGGCGACCAGCTGTGGGCAATCGTGGAGACCGTTCGCGAGGCGGACTACAGCGAGGGCGCGCTTGTCCGCGGCCTGCAGAATCTCGACTGGGTCGGAGAGCGCGCCGTTGCGCACGAGCGAGTCATCGAGCGATTCCTCTCCGCGTCCGCGGTGCTTCCGATGCAGCTCTTCACGATGTTCACCTCCGATGAGCGCGTCGCGGAGCACGTGCGAGCCGACCGGCGCAGGATCGCCCGCATCCTCAAGCGGATCGATCGCAAGGTCGAGTGGGGCCTCCGGCTCACGTGGGACGAGAAGGCCGCGCGCGAGAAAATCGATCGTAAGCGTCCGCGAGAACGCGAGGGCGCTGCATACCTCGCGCGGAAGCGAGACATCCTCGACCTGAACCGGGCGCAGCTCGCCGAGGCGCGCGTGGAGGCAGGCCGCCTGTACAAGGCAATTTCGCGAGAAGCCACCGAAGCGCTGCGGCGGACGAGCCTCGAGCGTGCGGCGCCGGGATCGCGGCTGCTGCTCGATGCCGCCTTTCTCGTCCCCGCGGCACAGGCAGCGGCGTTCCGTGCTTCGTTGCGCAAGCACTCACGGCCCCTCCACGGATACGGCGTGGCGGTTTTGCTCACCGGTCCCTGGCCACCCTATAACTTCATCGAGCCGCCTTCGCGCAAAAGCGCTTCGGCGAGCCAGGCCCCGCCTTCGCGCGGACGCGCTTCGGCGCGGCATGCGAAATGAGCCCCAGCAGGCGTAGAGGCGGACCGTCAGGTCCGACAGAACCGACAGAGAAGGAGCGGATTCTCGGACCGGAGGATGCCTCGCTCCTCGACATCGTCGACAACCTGCTGAACAAGGGGGTCGTTCTGAGCGGAGACATCACGATCGGCCTGGCGCAGGTCGATCTGGTGTACGCGCGGCTCTCGCTCCTGCTCTCGGCAGCCGATCGCGTCCTGCCCGGCGAGGATACGGAGTTCATAAAGCGCCATGAAGGGCGGCGCGCGTTGCGCGACGCTCGCCGCCGGGCGCGCGCGTGATCGTCTGCGTCTACGCGCTGATCGCATCCTCGTCATCCAGGGTCATCGCCAGTGGAATGAGCGGAGAGCGCGTTCGCACGGTCAGGACCGGCGGAATCTCGGCGCTGGTCGGCGAACTGCGGCGGGCGCCCAAGCCGACAATGACGAACCTCCGGCGGTATGCGATCGTGATCGAAAAGGCCGCGGCACAGACGCCGGCGATCCTCCCTGTCCGGTTCGGCACCGGTATGGCTGACCTCGACGAGGTGACGTTTGTTTTGCAGTCGCGGCAGGACACGCTGCGGCGCCGGCTGCGCGCGGTTCGAGGCCGCAGCCAGATGACGATCCGCGTGGTGCTGGGTAAGTCCGGGTCAGACCCTGGTGACAACCCATTACTGCGGTCAGACCCCGGTGATCAGTCGGCTCAAGGTACGCAGTATTTGCAGCAGCGCGCAATAACCGCTGCACGGGCGCGTGAGATTCCCGGCTTCGCGCCGATTCGCGCGGCGGTGAAGCGCTGGGTCAAAGATGAGCGTGTCGAGAAGCGGGCAGGCGTGGCCACCGTGAATCACCTGATCCCGCGCAGCTCGGTCAGCGCCTATCGCTCCGCAGTCGAACGCGCATCTGCGCGCGCTGGTCTTCGGGTCCTGGTCACTGGTCCGTTTCCCCCGTACGCATTCGCAGAGAATTGGTGACGAGGACACGCGTGGCCAAAAGCACAATCTCCCCGCGCCGTCGGCGCTCGAAGAAGCCCGTGCGTAAGTCGAGGGTCGTCGCCAAGCGCGGCGCGCTGACGGTTACCGAAGTGTCGAAGATCGACGATCTGCGCCGCGAGCTCGAGCGCTCGGCTGGACGATCCTCCCCGCTGCGGTGGAACGCGGATCCCGATGATGTGCAGCGATCCGTCGCGCAGCTGGTGTTGACGCTGGTCGAATTCATCCGACGGGTGCTGGAGCGTCAGGCGATCCGCCGCATGGAGGCGGGCACCATCACCGATCGACAGACCGAGGAGATCGGCCGCGCCCTGATGAAGCTCGAAGAAACGGTCGTCGAAATCGGTGCGAAGTTCGGCGTGCGGCCCGAGGATCTCAATCTCGACCTGGGACCTGTCGGGAAGCTGATGTAAATCCCAAATCCCAAATCCCAAGACCCAAATCCAAACTCAAGAGCGCTTAGCGCTGGGATTTGGAGTTTGGGATTTGGGATTTGGGATTTGGTTACTCGTCCATGTCCTCCCGGTCGTTTTCAGACGTGGCGCTGTCGGGATCGATGTCGCGGTCGTCGACATCGCCCAGGTCTTCGCCGCGTACGGCTCCGTCATAGCCGCGATTGCGCGTCGATTCGATCCCTTCGCGTTCCATTTCCTGGTCGCGATCGTTGGTCGACCGCACGCGATTGTGCTCGAGCTCGCTATCCTCGTTCGCCCTCGGCCGCGTGTTCTCGAGCGTTTCTTCGGACATGTTGCGGCGCTGCTGAGTCATGGCTCCACCTCCATGGTTCGTGGCCGCAATGCCGATGCCAGTTGGATCGAGCGATCCGTACCCTCGGGGGCGCAGCCGTTCTGTTCGCGCCTGCAACCCCATCGCGGTCGCGGCGAATCCCTCTTCGACGAAGAGGTGTGCCGCAGGGTGTGTCGGTGCAGGCACTCCGTTGATCTCAGCGATAAGCATTCCCCGCCGTCCTTCGCGTGTGGCGGCGAGATGGAGCAGCATGCGCGCGGCCTCCCGGCCGACGCGCGACCGCGAGGGTTCCGACTCCGGCAGAAAGAGCAGCAACTCACGCTCGCCGCGGCGCAGATAGGCTGCCGCATGTCCGTCGACAAGCACCACCAGGGCGCCGGCAGCTCTCGTCGGACCGCGGCTTGCCGCGGTAGGGTCAGCCAGCGTCGGCCACTTCACACTCGCGCCGTACGGATTTGCCGGATCAGTCGCGGCGACCACCGCCGTTCGCGGCGTTTCCGGAACATCACGCATCGACCGGAGCAGATCCAGCGCGGCAGGCATTGCAAACTGCGCGGCACCAAGACCGGCCACGAAATATCCACGGCGAATTCTCCCGGCGTCTTCCATCGCCTTCAGCACGGTGTAGACCGCCGAGAACCCGCCGGTGACAGATTCGGCCGCTACTGTTTCGCGCGTGACGATACCGTGGCGGGAGAGGAGTTGCTGAGCCATTGCGGCGCCCCATTCCGTCGCCGACGACTTGGTGGCGCGGCTGGCGCCGACCCGGGACCATCGTCCTTCGGCACGCGGTGGCACGAGACGGCGGGAGCGGAACGGCGCTCCGCGCGCTCGTTTCTTTGCGCCGCGCGTCTCCTCGGTCCGGGCGTACGCCCGTAGCGGCTGCATTGTGTCGTTGGTAACGAAACCCTGCCAGACGAGATCCCACAACGCATCGACGGTCTCTGTCGGAAACCCTCCTCCCGTACCGTCGTGAACCGCGGTGAAGAACGAGGCGCCGCGCTCCTGCAGGTACTCGAGGATCTCGGCCGCGCGCCCTTCGACGTCGGGTTTGGCCGCTACCGGCGGCCGAAGGCGCTGCAAATGATCGGTCAAGTACAACGCGACGCGGCCGTCGTGTTCACCCAGCGGCTCGACGCCGACCCACACGACCTCACCCGCGCTCATGAGCGTATCGAGCATTCCGGGTGTGTAGTCATCGACGCGCGCGGGCAAGACTTCTCGTTCGAGCACGGACGCCGGCACCGGCGCCCCCTGCAGCTGTTCAATCGCATCGAGCACCGCCTCCAACCCACGCCGGCCGCTGCCGACCCCGTGCCACGACACGAGAAACCGGCCCAGCGCATCGGCATCGACCGGCTCGATCTCGTGCCGTAGCCGGGCGAGCGATCGCCGTCGAAGGCTCCGCAGTACATCGGGATCGATCCATTCGCGCTCACGGCCACCCGGTCTGAACTCGCCCTCCATCAATTTGCCGGCAGCGGTGAGCTGGAGCACGAGCGCCCTCGCCACGCTGACGCCCAGACCGTACCGCGCGGCGACCTCCCGCGCGGTGAACGGTCCGTGCGAACGCGCATAGCGCAGCGCGAGATCGCCTGCGGCGTCGCGAACAGACTCCAGGAGGGACTCAGGCAGCCCTGGTGGCAAGCGAACGCCGAGCGCATCGCGGTAGCGCGCGACGTCCTCGACCGCGACGTACCGGTGCTCTCCGGCGATTGGCAGCGACACCACTCGCCAGTCGTGCTCGAGCTGGTGAACGGCCGTGACCGTGTCCGGCACGACACTTCTCGCTTCGACCTCCTCCATCGTCAGATCGCCGATTCGCAGCAGCAGATCGTGCAGGCCGTCCCTGGTTCGGACCTTGTACTTCTCGTCGAGGTGCTGCAGCTGCCGTTCGAGCGCGACGGTCGCGTCGGCGTCGAGCAGTTCGCGCAGCTCAGCGTCACCCAGCAGCTCGCGCAACTGCGCCTGGTCCACTGACAGCGCTTGCGCGCGGCGCTCGGCTAGGGGTGCATCGCCGTCATAGATGTAATTGGCGACATAGCTGAATAGCAATGAGGCGGCAAACGGAGAGGGAACGCGTGAATCGATCGTCGCCACTTGAAGCGTGCGCCCGCTGATCTTCTTGAGCGTCTCGACGAGCGCGGGCATGTCGAAGTGATCGCGCAACACTTCGCGATACGTTTCGAGCAGGACAGGAAACGAGCCGAAGCGCGAGGCGACCGCCAGCAGATCGGAGGCGCGCTTGCGCTGCTGCCACAGCGGGGTACGCATGCCGGGCCGCCGGCGCGGCAACAGCAGGGCGCGGGCGGCGGTCTCGCGGAATCGTGCTGCGAACAGCGACGTCGATCCCAGCTGCCTCAGCACGAGCGCCTCGATCTCGTCCATGTCCGGCAGTAGTAACGCGGGATCCGGGGGGGTCTCGATCTCGGGAAACCGGACCACGAATCCCTCGTCGCCCCACATCACCTCGACGTCCATGCCGGTGCGATTGCGGATGTGCGCGGTGACGGCCATTGCCCATGGTGCGTGGATCCGGCTACCGAGCGGCGACAGCAGGCATACGCGCCAATCGCCGAGCTCATCGAGGCAGCGCTCGATGACAATGGTCCGGTCGTCGGGGACCGCGCCGGATGCGGCCTGATCGTCCAGGTAGCGGAGCAGGTTTTCGGCGGCCACGGCGTCGAGATCGTGCTGACGCACCAGGCGATCGATCGCGGCGGGACGCGGCATGGCGCGCAGATCGCGAACGAGCTTGCCGATTGCGTATCCCAGTTCGACGGGACGGCCCTGCTGATCGCCGTGCCAGAACGGCATCTTGCCCGGCTCGCCCGGTGCGGGCGACACAAGCACGCGGTCGTGCGTGATCTCCTCGATCCGCCAGGTCGACGCGCCAAGCGTAAAGGTTTCGCCAACCTGGGTTTCGAAGACCATTTCTTCGTCCAGCTCGCCGACGCGCACGGGTCGATCGGCGCCGGCGAGGAAGACACCGTAGAGACCTCGGTCGGGAATGGTGCCGGCGTTCGCGATCGCCACGCGCTTCGCGCCTTCGCGGCCCGCGATCGTGCCGCGGACGCGGTCCCACGTGATGCGCGGCCGCAGCTCGGCGAACTCGTCGGACGGGTATCGCCCGGACAACATGTCGAGCACCCCTTCGAACATCCGCACGCTGAGGTCCGCGTAGGGTGCCGCGCATCTGATGCGCGCGAAAAGGGCATCTTCTTCCCACGTGTCCATGGCGGCCATTGCGACGATTTGCTGCGCGAGGACGTCGAGCGGATTGTGCGGATACCGCGTGGACTCGACGAGGCCATCGTGCATGGCGCGCGCGACGGTCGCGCAGGCGACGAGGTCGCCCCTGAATTTTGGAAAGATGATTCCTTCGCTGACCGCGCCCGCCTGGTGACCGGAGCGTCCGATGCGCTGAAGGCCGCTGGCGACCGACGGCGGCGCCTCGATCTGGATGACAAGATCGATGGCGCCCATGTCGATACCGAGCTCGAGCGACGAGGTGGCGACGAGCGCCTTGATTTGACCGGCCTTGAGGAGGTCTTCGACCTCGCTGCGCGTGGCGCGCGCGAGCGAGCCATGGTGCGAGCGCACCAGCGGCTCGCCGGCAAGCTCGTTGAGCGCTCCCGCCAGGCGCTCGGCCAGGCGGCGGCTGTTGACGAAGAGCAGCGTCGAGCGGTGCGCATGAATCAGCTCGAGCAGCCGCGGATGGATGGAGCTCCAGATCGAGGCTCGAACGGTCCCTTGCGACGCCGGCCCGCTCGGCACGTCAATCGGCCGCGCCAGCTTCGCCATGTCTTCGACCGGCACCTCGATGCGGATCTTCAGCTGTTTGCGGTCCGAGGCGTTGACGATGGTGACCGCACGGTAGGTCGGACTGTTGTCATCGCCGGCGAATTCCTCGTGCAGTTCGCTCTCGATTTCCTCGACGGCCTGCACGTCGCGTTTGCGCGACGATGATCGCTTCGTCGAGGAACGTGCCTTGCGCGGCGCGCGCGGCGCCGCACCGCCGAGAAAGCGGGCGACCTCGTCGAGCGGACGCTGTGTCGCGGACAGGCCGACGCGCTGTAACCCTACCCTTCGGAGCTCCTCCAAGCGCTCCAGCGACAGCGCCAGGTGCGCACCGCGTTTGCCGTGAACGAGCGCGTGAATCTCGTCGATGATGACGGTATCGACCGAAGCCAGCCGCTCGCGCGCGTTCGACGTGAGCAGCAGGAACAGCGATTCCGGAGTGGTGATGAGAATATCGGCCGCTTCGCGACCGAATCGCGCGCGCTCGATCGCAGGCGTGTCGCCGGTCCGTATGGCGATCTCCGGCACGGTGACAGGGACGCCGCGTGCGCGCGCGACGTTGGCAATGCCCGCGAGCGGCGCGCGAAGGTTCCGCTCGACGTCGACGGCTAGCGCCTTGAGCGGCGAGACATAGAGCACCCGGCACCGCTCCTTCGCGGGTGGCGGCGGCTCGAACATGAGGCGGTTGAGACACCAGAGAAATGCCGCGAGCGTCTTGCCGCTGCCGGTCGGCGCGAGGATGAGCGTCGACTCGCCGCGTGCAATCGCCGGCCACCCGAGCTGCTGGGATCGCGTGGGCGCGTCGAAGGCCCCGCTGAACCATTCGCGGACCGCCGGATCAAACAGGTCGAGGACCTCCATTCGTCCCACGATCCCGATATTAGTCACATCGCCGGGACTCGGGATCCGGACTTGGGATCAGGAATCGATCGGCGAGAGCGTCGCCAACCAATACGTGCGGAACGGTCGTTCGGAATTCGCAATTCGCCGTGCGGCATTGCGTATAATGTGGGTTCCCTCCCAACTGAACAGACCGCGAAGCAGGGATAAACATGGGTGACGCCGGAGAAGGGCTCGTCGACGCGGAATCCCGCCTCGCCGAGCGGATGGAAGAACGCGAAGAAGAAAAGAAAAAGGCACGCCAGGCGGGCAAGGGCACTGATCCGGAGCGCGCCCGCCAGGTCGAGTCGCTGAAGCTGGCGCGCGTCGAGATGCAGCGGCAGCTCGAGCTGACGTCCCACCAGGGGCGCAAGCAGCAGCTGACGCAGGCGGTCGCGGAAATTGACAAGCGCATCAAGCAGTTGTCGTAATCCGGGTTGATCGCAATCCGTTACCACGACTCGACGAAACACCATTTCAGTCGCTTCGCGCCGTCGCTCGGGTACCTCGATTGGGCGACGCAGCCAAATCCATTTCGACGCTACGACGGCGCAGTCGTACGCGAGCTTCCACGTGCCTCGCTTGCGACCACCGTTCCCTACACGGCTCTCTATGACCCGCCTTCGCAGCGCTTCGACCAAGCAAGCGGCCTCGTGCCGCAGGCGATTGACGACGGCTCGGTAGGCGAGTTTCTTCGCTGCTCGATGGGCTTGTCCGCCTGGAAGCAGTACGGACAGTCCCGATGGGCGCTTCGCGTCAACCCCTCGAGTGGTAACCTGCATCCCACCGAAGCATGGATTGTTCGCGACGGCCGCGTGTGTCACTACGCGCCACGGGAGCATGCACTGGAAGAACGGTGTGTCTTCGATTCGCGACCCTCCGGGTCCGCGGAATATTTCCTGGTCGCCCTCACCTCCATCACTTGGCGCGAGGCGTGGAAATACGGCGAGCGCGCGTTTCGCTACTGCCAGCACGACACCGGGCATGCGATTGGCGCGCTCCGGTTTGCCGCTGCGATGCTTGGCTGGCGGATGCAGCTGCTGCCGGCCTGGTCGGACCCGCAGATCGCCACGCTGCTCGGCCTTGATCGCGACGCCGACTACGAAGGCGCGGAACGCGAGGAACCGGAGTGCATTGCTCTTGTGGCTACGCAGCCGGGGCTCGGGATTCGGGATTCGGGACTCGATCCGGATCCGGACGTGCTGGTTGATGCGGCGAGGCGCGCCACGTGGCGTGGTCGCGCCAATCGATTGAGCTCCGACCACGTCCAATGGCCGCTCATCGAGGAGGTCACTCGGGGAATGCGTTACCCCGGGATCCGCGGTCCGGGATCCGGGATCAAGACCGCGGGGATCGGGGATCAGGGATCGGGGATCAAGAACGCGACGCCCGATGAACCTCGAACGCCCGGATCCCGGATCCCCGATCCCGGATCCCTACAGAGTTCGACCTTGGCGCGCGAAGTCATCCTTCGGCGGCGAAGCGCGCTCGCGTTCAATCCGCGCGGCGTTCTCCAGCGCGACGCATTTTTCTCGATGCTCAATCGGCTCCAGACGTTCACCCCGCCGTGGGACGTCATCGACTGGTCGCCGCACGTCCATCTCGTCCTTTTCGTCCATCGCGTCAAGGACATGACACCCGGCATCTACGCCTACCTGCGAGATGTCAACGTGCTCGGCGAATGGAAATCAGCGATGCGCGGAGAGTTCCTTTGGGAACCTGTCGAACCGACGAGCCAGATCCCGCGCACCGACGAACCCGCACACCCCGCGAACCTGTTCTTGCTGGTCCCGATTGACGCTGGACCCGTCGCGAACCGGCTCTCCTGCGATCAGGAGATTGCCGAGGATGGCTTCTTCGGCCTCAGTATGCTCGCGCGTTTTGAAGAACCTCTCTGCACGCGCGGCGAGTGGTTCTACCGCCGGCTGTTCTGGGAGTGCGGCCTGATCGGCCAGGTGCTGTATCTCGAAGCGGAGGCTGCTGGCGGCCGCGCGACCGGAATTGGCTGCTACTACGACGAGCCGGTGCACGAGCTGCTTGGACTTTCGGGGCACGGCTGGCAAAGCCTGTATCACTTCTCCATGGGAGTACCGGTCGAAGACAGCCGACTCACGAGCGAGCCTGGTTATGAGTGGGAGATGACGCCAATTTCCAACTCCCAACCTCCAACTGTCCAGGATTAGATGTCGCTCGTCAGTCCAAATTCATTGAGGATTGCACGGGCGAGCTCCGTGCCGTCGGCGCCCAGATGCTTCGGCCAATCGGACGGTCGCAATGGCGGCGCCAGCGATCCGGCTTCCTCCAGAATCGGATTCCACGCGGCGGCCGCATGCGCTGGCGTGGCGTTCGCCTGCCACCAGGTATGCGCTGCGTGTCCGAGCTGCTCGCGCAGCGGCAGATCCGTCGCGAGACGACGCATCGCCAGCATCAGCGAATGTTCCTCGTCCCGCGGCTCGATCGTCACCGCGATGGGCGCTGCCGTCGCCGCCAGGCCGCGCGGCCGCCACGTCTGCGGATCCAAAGCCGGCCAGTGGGCGGTCGCCTCGATCTCCATTGCCACAACGGGCTTGCCGGCCGCCATTCCAGCCAGCGCCGGGGTGAGCGGCGTCTCGAACGGCGGCCAGGTCAGAGCGACCACAGCGTCGCACTCCGCCAGGATGCGGGCGGCGGAATCGTTCTTGAGCAAATCGATGTTCGCGCCGGCATCGCGTGCTCGCTGAAATGCTCGCTCGACGACGTCGCGGCGGCCACGATCAAGAAGGCCGAATTTTATGGATCGCGGACCTGAAAGGTCCGCGCTGCTATCGTCTTTTGATTTGTGCGGGGCGGACCCTCTGGGTCCGCTGCAGGCAGGGGCGTAGCGCACGTGCGCTTCGGGATACTCTTCCTGAAGCGATTGCGCGAGCGCGGCATATGGCACGACGACGCATCGCGACGCGAACAGCGGGACACGCACCTCCGGTGGTGCTTTCGTGTCCTCGAAGCGGAATCCAGCCATGTACTCGTCGAGGCGCCCTTCTCGACTGAGCGTGGCGCCCCAACTGTTGTGCGCGACCGGACTCTTGAGCATGACGACGCCGGAGTAGTTGAGCAGGTACGCCCACTCGAATTGATGTGTGCTGGTGTGGTCCAGCTCGTAGACGCACATGTCCCACGGCTTCTGGAAGTGACGCCAGACAAAATCGTGAGCCCCCGCCTCGACGATGACGTCTATGGCGTGCGTCGAGCGGAGCTCATCGATCAGCGCAGCCGTGTCGTCGAGCGGATCGGACGCATCGGGCATCGTCGGTCGGAACCAGGCGATGTTCATTTCAAGCGGTTCTGCAATTGACCTTTCCCCGTGGGTTTCTATAGCATGAACAGGTTGCGAAACTCTTCACAAGCGTGGCACGGAGCGCCGTCGTGCCCGAACCGGTTCCCCGCGTTTCCTCCAGGGTAGGGGCTCACAGATGGACGGCTGGCTTGGCGTAGTCATCATGGTCGGTCTCGGCGTGGGGTTTGCCGGCACCATGATCGGCGCTTCAATCCTCCTTGGCCCGAGAAACCCCACACCCGAGAAGCTGGCCCCCTACGAATGCGGGATGCCGGCCGTGGGCGACGCCCGCGAGCGTCAGTCGGTGAAGTTCTACCTGGTGGCGATGATCTTCCTGCTGTTCGACATCGAGATCGCATTCCTGTACCCGTGGGCGCTCGCGCTCCGGGATCTCGGGTGGCCTGGATTCTTTCAGATCGTGACCTTCTTCCTGATCCTCCTGGTGGGATTCGTTTACGTCTGGCGCAAGGGCATGCTGGACTGGGGATCGGTGCGCCGCACGCAGCCGGCGTCCCGCAAGGTGGCTTAGGTGCCCGTGGACGCGCATGTTCACCAGCACGGACACGAACACGGGCTCGATCCGGAGCTCCCGCTTCTCACGACCACCGTCGAAAGGCTCGTGCAGTGGGCACGACGCTCGGCGATCTGGCCCGCGCAGTTCGGCCTCGCGTGCTGCGCCATCGAGATGATGGCGATGGCTGCCAGCCGGTACGACATCGCCCGATTCGGCGCCGAGGTCTTCCGCGGCTCGCCGCGCCAGTCGGACCTGATGATCGTCGCCGGCCGTCTCTCGCGGAAAATGGCGCCCGCCATGCGTCGCGTCTATGACCAGATGCCCGATCCCAAGTGGGTCATCTCGATGGGCGCCTGCGCGTCGGTCGGCGGCGTGTTCGACAATTACGCGATTGTCCAGGGCGTGGACCAGGTGGTGCCGGTGGACGTGTACGTCCCGGGCTGCCCGCCGCGTCCCGAATCGCTGATCTACGGCATCGTTCAACTCCAGCAGAAGATCGCCCGATCGCGCGCGTAATCCAAGATGCTCAAGGCTCATCGCCCAATCCCCAACGGCAAACGTCCTGCGCGCACGGTGTTGTGCATTGAGCCTTGTTCATTGAGCATCGAGCTTTGATCCCGTAATGGACGCTTCCTCAATCATTGACACGCTGACGCCGCTTGTCCCGGGCGCCTCGTACGAGGCGGGGAAAAGCGTCGACTTCGCCACCATCTACGTGCCCGCCCGCCACCTCGTCGCGACGTGCAAGGCGCTCATCGAAGTGCCCTCGCTCCGCTTCAATGTCCTCATCGAGATCACCGCAGCTGATTACCTGCCGCGCGAGCCGCGGTTCGAGGTCGTCTATCACCTGCTCTCGATTCCGACCAGGCAGCGCCTCAGGTTGAAGGTGCGCGTGGCCTCCAACGAGGTTGACGGCGTCGTCCCTACCGTTCAGAGCGTGTGGCCGGCAGCCGGCTGGCCCGAGCGCGAGGTCTGGGACATGTTCGGCATCGTGTTCGACGGACACGGCGACCTTCGTCGGCTGCTGATGCCGGAGGACTGGGAAGGACATCCGGCGCGGAAGGACTACCCGGTGCAGATCCGGAAGGCGGCGCAGACCTACGAGCCGCTCGAAGTGACCCAGGACGAGTTCAAGGCAAATCTCGAAAGAGATCGCCTCAAGAGAGCTCATTAGATGTTTTTCAACCACGAAGGCCACGAAGAACACGAAGAAAAAGGCATTTGACTTCGTGCACTTCGCGTCTTCGTGGTTAGGTAGTCGATGGCCGAACTTCGCACGGAAACGATGACCGTCAACATGGGGCCGCAACACCCCAGCACGCATGGCGTGCTGCGCCTCATCCTGGAGCTCGATGGCGAGACCATCCAGTCGGCCAGGACGACAATCGGGTACCTGCATACCGGGATCGAGAAGACCGCGGAACAGAAGAAGTGGCAGCAGGTGGTCCCGCTCGTGGAGCGGATGGACTACCTCGCCGCCCAGTCGAACAGCCTCTGCTACGTCCTGAGTGTCGAAAAGCTGCTCGGGCTGGAGATGCCCCAGCGCGTGAAAGACATTCGCGTGCTGCTCGCGGAGCTACAGCGGCTGGCGAGCCATCTCGTGTGGATCGGGACGCACGCGATGGAAATCGGGGCCGTCTCGATGCTGTTCTACGCGATTCGCGAGCGCGAGCTGTTGATGAACATCAACGAGCTGATCGCCGGGTTCCGATTCTTTCCGAGCTACTTCCGCGTCGGCGGGCTGCGCGAGGATCTGGCGCGTGGCTTCCACGAGGCGGTCAACGCCTTCCTCGACCGCTTCCCGAAGAAGATCGACGAGTTCGAAGGACTGCTGACGAAGAACGACATGTTCCTGCGCCGCACCGAGGGTGTCGGTGTCATCTCGCAGGAGGATGCGCTGGCCTGGGGATTGGTCGGTCCGATTGCTCGCGGTTCCGGGTCCGACTATGACGTCCGGAGATACTTTCCGTATACGGGCTACGAGACCTACGACTTCAAGGTCCCGACGGCCACGGAAGGCGACGTCTTCGCGCGATACCGTGTCCGCGTCGCGGAGATGCGCGAGAGCGTCAAGATCGCCCGGCAGGCGATTCAGCGCATCACGCCGTCGGGCGCCTGGGCCTGCGACGATACGCGCGTCGTTCCGCCGCCGAAGGACAAGGTCTACACGGAGATGGAAGCGCTGATCCAGCATTTCCTGATCTACTCGCAGGGATTTACCGTGCCGGCGGGCGAGGCGTATGTGCCCGTTGAAGGTCCGCGTGGCGAGCATGGCGTCTACATCGTGTCGGACGGCACGAACCGGCCGTGGCGGGTGAAGATGCGGCCGCCGTCCTTCATGGCAATCCAGGCGCTGCCCAAGATCATCGAAGGCGGCATGATTGCGGACGTCGTCGCCGTCATTGGCTCCAACGACGTCGTGATGGGAGACTGCGACCGGTGAGCTTTCATCCCGAGATGGAATATGCGCCGGCGAAGTTCCACAAGTCGGAACGGAAGCTGGCGGTGCCGGGCGAGCCGTTCAAGTACACGCCCGAGAACCAGGCGAAGTTCGATCAGAACGTCACGCAGTATCCGCCGGACCAGCGGAAGTCGGCGATTCTTTACGCGGTCTATCTTGCGCAGAAGCAGCAGGGCTACCTGACGGCGGCGGCGATGCGGCACGTGGCGGAGCAGATCCGCTGCACGCCCGCGGAGGTCGAGGACGTCGTATCGTACTACACGATGTTCTACACGCGCCCCGTCGGCAAGTACGTGCTGAACGTTTGCCGCACGCTGTCGTGCGCGCTGCTTGGCGCCGAGCGCGTCACCGAGGAGCTGAGCGCGAAGCTCGGGATCAAGCCAGGTGAAACCGATCCATCGGGCACGTTCACGCTGATGGAAGTCGAATGCCTCGGTGCGTGCGATCGCGCGCCGGTGGTGATGGTCAACGACGACTGGCACGAAGGACTGTCGCCGGAAGAATGCTCGAAGTTCATCGATGACATTCGTGCGCGCGGCGGCGCCGCATTCACTGGTTGTCATCTTGACAAGGAACGCAGGCGGACCTGAAGGTCCGCCTCTACGGTTGTTGTGGATTCGTAGAGGCGGGTCTTTAGACCCGCCTGGAATCAAATGGCGTACGAACCAGTCCTAACCAAACACGTCGGCGCGCCGAACGCCTACACGCTGGACTTCTACATGAAGAACCAGCGCGGGTACGAGGGTCTGCGCAAGGCGCTGGCCTTGACGCCGAACGACATCATCGAGCAGGTGAAGGCGTCCGGTCTGCGCGGGCGCGGCGGCGCCGGCTTCCCGACGGGCTTGAAGTGGCAGTTCGTGCTCAAGGACACGCCGAAGCCGAAGTACATCTGCTGCAACGCCGACGAAAGCGAGCCCGGCACGTTCAAGGATCACGTGCTGATGGAGCGCAACCCGCACCTGTTGATCGAAGGCTGCGCCATCTCCTGCTACGCCATCGGCGCGAAGGTCGCCTACATTTACATCCGCGGCGAGTTCTACCACGTGCAGGAGATCCTCGAGGCCGAGATCGAGAAGGCGTACAAAGCCGGTTATCTCGGAAAGAACATCTTCGGCAGCGGCTTCGACTGTGACGTCTTCATGCACCGCGGCGCCGGCGCGTACGAAGCGGGCGAGGAGACAGCGCTGATCGAATCGCTGGAAGGAAAGCGGGCGCAGCCGCGGCTGAAGCCGCCGTTCCCCGCGGTTGCCGGTCTCTATCAGTGCCCGACCGCCGTGAACAACGTCGAGACGCTGTGCAACGTGCCGCTCATCATGCTGAACGGCGCGGAGTGGTTCGCCAAGCTCGGTCCCGAGAAGAACGGCGGACCGAAGCTCTATTGCGTCAGCGGCCACGTCAAGAAGCCCGGCGTGTACGAGGCGTCGATGGACACGACGCTGCGCGAGCTGATTTACGACTACGCCGGCGGCATTCGCGGTGATCGTTCACTGAAGGCAATCATTCCTGGCGGCTCGTCGGTGCCGCTCATGCTCCCCGATCAGCTCGACACCCCCGCCAGTTTCGACGCGGTGCAGAAAGCCGGCTCGCTCCTCGGCTCCGCCGGCCTCATCGTGCTGGACGACAGCGTCTGCATGGTGTGGCTCGCGATGAACCTGCTTCATTTCTATCGTCATGAGTCGTGCGGGAAGTGCACGCCGTGCCGCGAAGGCGGCGACTGGCTGTACAAGCTGCTCCTGCGGCTCGAGCGCGGCGAGGGGCAGGCGAAGGATCTCGATCTGCTGTTCGGCGTCGCGAACAACATCATCGGCAAGACGCTCTGCGCCTTCGGTGACGCCGCGGCCACGCCCGTGCTGTCGACAATGAAGCTGTTCCGGGCGGAGTACGAGGCGCACGTGCGCGAAGGCCGGTGCACGCTCCCGGCCGACTGGCGCGCCAGGCAGCCGCTCTTCGCGGGGACGCATTGATGGGCCTCGCAACCCTCTGGGCGTCGTTCGACCCGTACCTGCGGCCTTCCGTGATCGGCCTGATGATCTTCATCGTGTTCAACGCGCTGATCATGGCGTCGGCGATCCTCGTGCTCGCCGAGCGCAAGATCATGGGTTTCATGCAGCAGCGGTACGGTCCGTACCTGGTCGGGCCGCACGGAATGCTGCAGCCGATCGCCGACATCCTGAAGCTGCTGTTTAAAGAGGAATTGCGGCCGAAGGGCGCTGACAGGTGGCTCTTCACGCTGGCGCCGGTGATCTCGGTGGTCGCCGCTTTTACCGCGTTCGCCACGGTGCCGTTTGGCGCCGAAACCACGTTCTTCGGGCTGCTCGACGAGCCGATCAAACTTGGTGTCTCTGACGTCAATGTCGGCGTGCTCGTCGTCTTCGCCGTGACCTCGATGGGTGTCTACGGCATTGTCCTCGCCGGCTGGTCTTCGAACAGCAAGTACTCGCTGATGGGCGGGCTGCGTGCGTCGGCGCAGATGATCAGCTACGAGCTGGCCTATGCCACGGCCCTGGCGTCCGTGGTCATGCTGGCCGGATCGTTGTCCCTCCGCGAAGTCGTCGATGCGCAGTCGGGCTACTGGCTGGGATTCATCCCACGGTGGTACCTGTTCCTGCAGCCAGTCGGCTTCATCATCTACGTCATTGCTGGCGTTGCCGAGACCAATCGTGCGCCGTTTGATTTTCCCGAGGCGGAGCAGGAGCTCGTGGCGGGCTACAACACCGAGTACAGCTCGGTGCGCTTCGCGCTGTTCCCCCAGGCTGAATACATCAACATGGTGACGATGTCGGCCGTGGCCACCGATCTATACCTGGGCGGATGGCACGGGCCGTTCCTGCCGCCCGCGTACGGGTGGATCTGGTTCCTCCTGAAGGTCGGCCTGATCCTCTTTGCTTACATCTGGGTGCGCTGGACGGTGCCGCGTTACCGTTACGACCAGTTGATGCAGTTCGGATGGAAGTGGCTGTTCCCCGCAGCGGTACTGAATCTCATCGCGACGGCGGCGCTCATCCTCTATTTCAATGCCTGACACGATTCTGTTTTATCTGCTCGCCGGGGTGGCGATCATCGCGTCAGCGCTCGTCATCGGCCAGCGCAACCCGATGTACAGCATCATGCTGCTCATCGCGTCATTTGGTGCGCTCTCCGGGCTGTACATCACGCTCGACGCGCCGTTCGTGGCCATGGCGCAGATCATCGTCTACGCGGGCGCCATCATGGTGCTGTTCCTCTTCGTGGTGATGCTGCTGAACGCACCGCAGGAGGATGCTGCCGAGTGGGATCGGGCCCACCCGATGCGGAGACCCGGCTTCGCGCGCTTCGGCGCCCTGCTCGCGGGTCTGCTCATCGCCCAGCTCGCGTGGGCGTTGATGCGGGCCAGCTCACTCGTCGAGACGCCGGTCGCCGGCCGCGGTGACGCCGCCGCCCTCAGCTCCGTGCGCGCGCTCGGCGGCGTGCTCTTCACCGACTACATGTTCGCGTTCGAGGCGACGTCGGTCCTGATCCTGGTTGCCATGGTCGGCGCCGTGGTGCTGGCCAGACGGGAGGACGACCGGTGATCCCCCTGAGCCACTACCTGATTGTCTCGGCAATCCTGTTCGCCATCGGCACGGCCGGCGTCTTCCTGCGGAAGAACCTGATCACGATTCTCCTGTCGGTGGAAATCATGCTGAACGCCGTCAACCTGACGTTCGTGGCGTTCGGCCGGTCTCAAGGCACCGTCGATGGACAGATCATCACGTTCTTCGTGATGACTGTGGCCGCCGCAGAAGCCGCGGTCGGCCTCGCGATCGTCATCGGTCTCTTCCGCCACCGCGAATCGCTCAACCCGGACGCCTTCACGACGTTGAAGTGGTAATGATCGCGTTAATTCCTCTCTTTCCGCTGCTCGGGTTCGTGATCAACGCGTCGCTTGGACGCCGGTTGCCCAAAGCGGTATCGGGCGGCCTCGCGTCGCTCGCGATGCTTGCCGCCTTCGCTGTGTCTGTCCTGATTGTGTGGCAGCTGGCAAACCTTGCCCCAAGCCAGCGCGTGATGGAGCAGACCCTCTACACGTGGATCGCGTCGGGCGACTTCGTGCTGGATCTGACCTTCCGCGTCGACCCGCTGGCATCGGTGATGATCCTCGTCATCACCGGCATCGGTTCGCTGATTCACATCTACTCGACCGCCTACATGCACGAGGAGTCGGACAGCGAGTACGCGCGGTACTTCTCGTATCTGAACCTGTTCGCGGCGTTCATGCTCGTGCTGGTACTGGGCGGGAACTTCCTGGTCCTGTTCATCGGGTGGGAAGGCGTCGGCCTCTGCTCGTACCTGCTGATCGGCTTCTGGTACGAGAAGAAGTCGGCAGCCGACGCAGGCAAGAAAGCATTCATCGTCAACCGGATCGGCGACTACGCGTTCATCCTGGGCACGCTGCTGATCTTCCTGCGCTTCGGCACGCTCGACTTCCAGCGGATTGCATCGGCGGTGGCGCCGCTCGCGCCGGAGTCGATGTTCGGCATGCTCTCGCTGGCGACATTGCTCCTCTTCATCGGTGCAACCGGTAAGTCGGCGCAGATTCCCCTCTACGTGTGGCTGCCGGACGCCATGGAAGGCCCGACGCCGGTCTCAGCCTTGATCCATGCCGCGACGATGGTGACCGCCGGCGTGTACATGATCGGCCGCAACGCGGTGCTCTTCAGCCATGCGCCCGAGACCATGGGCGTCGTGGCGGTGATTGGCGCGGCGACGGCGTTGATGGCGGGGACGATCGGCCTGGTCCAGAACGACATCAAGCGCGTCCTGGCGTATTCGACCGTCTCGCAGCTCGGATACATGTTCCTCGCGATGGGCGTCGGCGCGTTTGGCGCGGGCATCTTCCATCTGTACACGCACGCCTTCTTCAAGGCGTGCCTCTTCCTCGGATCGGGCGCGGTCATTCACGCGTTGCACGGGGAGCAGGACATCCGCAACATGGGCGGCCTCAAGGCCGCGTTGCCGATCACGTACTGGACGTTCCTGATTGGATCGCTCGCGATTGCAGGCGTGCCTGGCCTTGCTGGATTCTTCAGCAAGGACGAGATTCTCTTCGAGACGTTCGCGCACGGACACACCATCCTGTGGGTCATCGGGGTCCTCACGTCGCTGCTGACGGCGACCTACATGTTCAGGCTCGTGTTCCTGACCTTCCATGGCGAGCGGCGACAAGGTGCGGTCGCACGTGATGTCGGTGCGATCGGGCACGACGCTGGTGCAATCTCGCACGACCCTAGTGCGATCTCGCACCAGCCTGGTGCCGCATCGCACCTGCACGATGCACCCGCTGCGATGGCCCTAGCGCTGATCGTGCTGGCGCTCGGTTCTGTGCTTGCCGGGTACGTCGGCGTCCCGCACGCGCTTGGCGGTACTAACGCCCTCGCCGCGTGGCTGGAGCCCTCGTTCGAAGCGCGCTCGGTCACGACGCTCGCTGGCGAGCAGGTCGCAGCGCCCGGCGAGCCCGAAGCCACACCCGCTGGTGAGGCTGGTGCGGAAGGCAACCAGAGCCTCGAGCTGACGCTGATGGTCGTGTCGAGCCTCGTGGCGCTCCTCGGTATCGGACTCGCCGCATTTATCTGGCTGAAGCGGCGAGAGATCGCCGACAACGCGGCGCGTACTTTCCACGGGGTGTACACGCTCCTGCTCAACAAGTATTACGTCGACGAGATCTACGACGCGGCGATCGTGCAGCCGATCCGCATCGTGTCGCAGGAAGGCCTCTGGCGCGGTGTCGACGTGCACGTGATCGATGGCGCGGTGAACGGCACCGCGTCGATTGTCCAGGGCGGATCGTCGCTGATGCGGCGGCTGCAGACCGGCTCGGTGCGCGCGTATGCAGGGTCGCTCCTCATCGGCGTCGTACTGATCCTCGGGTATTACCTCTGGAGGTAAGGCGGGTCCGAAAGGACCCGCCGATGATTCGGGAGACCTATTGAACGTTCCGCTGCTATCGATATCGTGGCTGTTGCCGGTTGCCGGCGCCGTGCTGCTCCTGTTCGTCGGCAACGCCGACGGGCGCCGCAACGGCCTGATCCGCTGGCTTACGCTGGCGGTGTCGATTGCCGTCTTTGCGGTGACGCTGGCGATCTGGGCGTCCTTCGATGCCGCGTCGCCGGAGTTCCAGCTCGTGGAACGGCGTGCGTGGATCCCTGCCTTCGGCATCGACTACTACGTCGGCATCGACGGCATCAGCCTGCTGCTGGTCGTCTTGACCGGCTTTCTGACCCCGATCGCGCTGCTGTCGTCGTGGTCGTCGATCGACCGGAAAGTGAAGGAGTTCTCGATCTTCATCCTCGTGCTCGAGGCGGCGATGATCGGCGTCTTCCTCTCGCTCGACCTGTTCCTCTTCTACGTCTTCTGGGACGCGATGCTCATCCCGATGTACTTCCTCATCGGGGTCTGGGGCTACGACCAGCGGATCTATGCGGCCATCAAATTCATGCTCTACACGATGGCCGGCAGCGTGCTGATGTTGGTGGCCATCCTCGGCCTGGCCTACCTGCACATGGCCGCGAACGGCTCGTACAGCTTTGACCTGCTCAAGCTCTATACGCTCGACATTGCGCCGAATACGCAGTTCTGGTTCTTCCTCGCCTTTGCTGTCGCGTTTGCGATCAAGGTGCCGCTCTTCCCGTTCCACACGTGGCTCCCCGATGCGCACGTTCAGGCGCCCACCGCCGGCTCGGTGATCCTCGCCGGCGTGCTCCTGAAGATGGGCACGTACGGATTCGTGCGGTTCGCGTTCCCCCTGTTTCCAGCGGCCGCGACGTATTTTGCTCCGGGGATTGCGGTGCTCGCGGTCATTGGCATCATCTACGGCGCACTGGTCGCGATGGTGCAGCCGGACATGAAGAAGCTGGTGGCGTACTCCTCGGTCAGCCACCTCGGCTTCGTCGTGCTCGGCATCTGCGCGATGAACGTGCAGGGAGTGCAGGGCGCGGTCTACCAGATGCTCGCGCACGGCGTCAGCACCGGCGGCCTCTTCCTCATTGTCGGCATGCTCTCGGATCGCCGGCACACGCGGCTGATCAGCGAGTTCGGAGGGCTGAAGAAGGTGGTGCCGCGGTTGTCCGCGGCCTTCCTGATCATCACGCTTGCGTCGATCGGGTTGCCTGGTCTCAACGGCTTCATCGGCGAGTTCCTGATCATGCTCGGTGCGTTCCGGTGGGATCCCCGCTACGTCGTCGGCGCCGGACTTGGGGTCATCCTGTCGGCGGTCTACATGCTCTGGATGTTCCAGCGCGTCTACGACGGTACGGTGACGCACGACGAGAACCGCACGCTGCCGGATCTGCTGCCGCACGAGTGGAGCTCGGTCATACCGCTGTGCGCGGTCGCGCTGGTGATGGGTGTTTTCCCGGCAGTGTTTCTGAAGCCGATGGAGCCCGCGGTGACTCGAATTGTGGAGCGTCTGCAAAATACGCAGACACTGCGGGTGAAGAACGAAATGCAAAATGCAAAATTCAAAATGCAAACGATACGTGCTTCGCAGCAAGTGGGTGAACAGCGCGACGGCGTTCATCCTATTGTCCCGTAACAAGCAGAGTTTGCATTTTGCATTTTGCATTTTGAATTACTGAAACATGTTTAACTCCGCCTTCGACGCCATCGTTCCGATGACCTGCGTGACCCTGGCCGCTCTTGCGTGTATGGGTGCCGAGGCCTTCCGCAGCCGCGGCGAACGGATGCCGATCGCCGGGCTCGGCATCGTTGGCCTGATCGGCGCGGCGATTGCGTCGGCGCTGCTCTGGAACCGGAATGCGGCGAGCTTCGGTGTGATCGTGGCCGACAACTTCGGGCTGTTCGTCACGCTCGTGCTCGTGGCCGTCGGCGTCCTGACGATCATGTTTTCGTCGCAGGTGGTCAATCGCGACGGGATCCCAGCCGGCGAGTACTACTCGCTCGTGCTCTTCGCGATTGCCGGCATGATGATGATGGCGACGGCGAACGACCTGCTGGTCATCTTCATCGCCCTGGAAATTCTGTCCCTCGCCGTGTACGTGCTGACGGGGATCCGCCGGGAAGATCCGCGCGCGACCGAAGCGGCGTTCAAGTATTTCCTGCTGGGGGCGTTCTCGAGCGCGTTTTTCCTCTATGGCATCGCTTTCACCTTCGGACTGACCGGCAGTACGCGTCTCGACCGGATCGGGTCGTACCTGGCGGCGCAGTCGCTCTCCGACAACCCGCTCATCCTCGTGGCGCTCGGCCTGCTGCTTGTCGGCTTCTCGTTCAAGATCTCCGCCGTGCCGTTTCACATGTGGACGCCCGATGCGTACGAGGGCGCGCCCGCCATCGTCACGGGCTTCATGTCGACCGGCGTGAAGGCCGCGGCGTTTGCCGCCTTCGCCCGCGTGTTTCTCTCGGCGTTCGAGCCGTTCAGCGCCGACTGGGCGCCAATCGTCTGGGTGATTGCCGCGGCGACGATGATCCTCGGGACCGTCGTGGGGGTGGCGCAGACGAACCTGAAGCGGATGCTCGCGTACTCCAGCATCGCGCACGGCGGGTACCTGCTTGTCGGCCTCGTGGCAGCCAACCAGGTGGGGAAGGCCGCGATTCTCTTTTACCTCGCCGCCTACGCGATCACGAACCTCGCCGCATTTGGCGTGATTGCCTTGCTTGGCTCGCGGGATCAAGCGAACGACGAACTGCGCGACTATGCCGGCCTCTGGTACAGCCATCCGGGCCTGTCAGCGTTGATGACCGTCTGCCTGTTGTCGCTCGGCGGCCTTCCGCCGACGGCCGGCTTCATCGGCAAGTGGTACGTCTTCAGCGCTGCCGTCAGCGCCGGCTACTACGGCCTCGCGATCATCGGCATGCTGACGAGCGTGATCTCGGTCTTCTTCTACTTGCGTGTGGTCGTGATGATGTACATGCAGGAACGCGGCACGGAAGCGCCGAAGATCCACGTAACCGCCGTCAGCATGGCCGCGCTGACCGTCGCCATTGTCGCGATCGTCTACCTGGGCATCCTGCCGACGCAGGTGCTGAACCTCGCCGCGCAATCAATCGCCACGATCTTCTAGTCTCCTGTCATCGATTGTGAACACCCTGTGTCAGAATGTTCGGTGTGGCGCAGGTCGCTTCTGACATCGATCGCGAGCTGAACACGCTCGAGGCGGAGCTGAAGCGCCTCGAGGCGGAGTACAACATGTTCTTCGCCGGGAGGCTTCCGAGACCCCCATGGGAGACGCGTGGCCGCGTCGACGCGATGGTCAAGAAGATCGACCGCGGGCACATCAGCAACACCGGCGCCCGCTTCCGTTTTTCGACGCTGCAATCCCGCTACGCGACGTTCGTCGAGCTCTGGGACCGTGGGCTCCGCGCGCGCGAGGATGGACGGCCTGGTCCCTTTGCACAGCCGCGCCCGGTCGTCGCCGAAAAACCGAAGGTTGCCCCCGATCGCATTCTGAACGTCCAGACGTTCAAAGATCCGCTCCACGAGATGGACAAGCTCCGGGAGCTCTACGACAGTCTGGCGGAAGCCCGCCGCGAAGTTGGAGAGGATGCAATTCCCTTCCACAAGTTCGCGGATCTAATCAAGACGCAGGTCGGGACGTTCAAGCAGAAGGGCACCGCGGAGGTCGCGTTCCGGGTCGCCGTGAAGCACGGCAAGGTCGCGTTCACCGCGCGGGCGATGAAGGGACCCGAGGACGACGAAGGTTGAGTGGGAAAGCCGGGAGTGAAGCCCGGCGCCGCAGAACGGCGCCGGGCCGGTCGTAAAGTGATTCTAGGGTTTGGTGACGTTCCCCGCCTGCGGACCCTTCGGGCCGTCGACGATCTCGAATTCGACCGCCTGACCCTCTTCAAGGGACCGGAAGCCGTTGCCACTGATTGCGGAATAATGCACGAACACGTCGCTGCCGCCCTCCCGCTCAATGAAACCGTAGCCCTTGGCGTTGTTGAACCACTTGACCTTACCTGTGATACGCATCGTTCTTCTTCCCGCTTGCTGGGCGGGCTGGCGGTAAACTGGCCGGCCCGCTTGTTCGCGTGCTCTCGAAGCCGCCGATGAGCTTCGGGGCACAAAAAAAGACCGCCGGTATTGCGCGGCCTCGACTTCTACGCTTAGGGAACGCCCCTCAACGCAGCGTTATCCTAAGCATCCGTCACATTTGTGTCAAGTTCTGGCGGCCGGAACCGCCGCTTTTGCAACACGATGGCCCCAATACTCCCGAAGCTGAGCCCTGAGAAGCCGAGGACCTGAACCCCGATGCCCCGTGCACTGATTAGCGTGTCAGACAAATCCGGCCTGGTCGAGTTCGCTCGAGGATTGGCCTCTCGCGGCTTCGAGCTCGTATCGACCGGCGGGACCGCCAAAACGCTGCAGCAGGCGGGTCTTGCCGTTGTAGGCATCTCCGACGTCACCGGTTTTCCCGAAATGATGGACGGCCGCGTCAAGACGCTTCATCCGTTGGTGCATGGCGGCATCCTGGCGCGCCGCGGCCGTGCCGACGACCTCGCGTCCGCCGCCGAGCACGGCATCACGCTGATCGATGTGGTCGTCGTCAACCTCTATCCATTCGTCAAAGCGGCGGCCGATCCCAAGACGCCGTTCGAGGGGTTGATCGAGGAGATCGACATCGGGGGTCCGAGCCTCCTCCGCGCCGCCGCGAAAAATTTTCAGGACGTGCTGGTCGTCGTCTCACCAGTCGACTATGGTGCGGTGCTCGAGCAGATCGATCGCGCCGGCGGCCCGGCGCGCGAGTTCCGCCTCGACCTGGCGCGCAAGGCCTTCAGGCACACCGGCAGCTACGACACGGTGATCGCGTCGACACTTGCCACGATCACCGCAGACGACGCCGGGTTTCATCGCCCGCCGCAAGACGCTGCGCCGGCCGTTCTGACGCTCGCCCTGCGCAAGCTTCGCGATCTCCGGTACGGCGAGAACCCGCATCAAAAGGCGGCGTGGTACGCGGAGGAGCCGGCTACCGCCCTGGGCGACGCGCACGTCCTCCAGGGCAAGGAGCTCTCCTACACGAACCTGCTCGATCTCGACGCCGCCGCGCGCATCGTGCTCGAGTTCGGCGAGCCGGCGGCAGCGGTTATCAAGCATACGAATCCATGCGGCGCGGCGACCGGAAGCAGCGCCGCAGACGCCTACGTGCGCGCGCGTGAAGCGGACGCGCTCGCGGCGTTCGGCGGCATTGTCGGGTTGAACCGCGCGATCGACGCGGCGACGGCGCAAGCGATTGTGTCGACGTTCATCGAAGCGGTGATTGCCCCGGGCGTGGATGACGAGGCACGCAGGATTCTTGCGACCAAAGCAAACCTGCGGGTGGTGACGGCCGACTTTGCGAGGCTGGCAGAGGACGCGGGGCGCGAGCTCCGCTCGATTCTCGGCGCGTCCCTCGTGCAATCGCGCGATCGGGTCACCGAAGCCTCGCAGCCCTGGCCGTCAGGCGACCTTCGCGTCGTGACGAAGCGCGAGCCGGCGCCGCAGGAGTGGCAGGCGCTCCGGTTCGCGTGGCGCATTTGCGCCCACGTCAAGTCGAACGCCGTGATTTTTACCGCGGTGGATCGGACGCTGGCGATCGGCGCCGGGCAAATGAGCCGGGTCGATGCCGTGAAAGTGGCACGGATGAAGGCTGCGGCGATTGGACTTGTGCTGAAGGGATCCGCCGCGGCGTCGGACGCGTACTTTCCCTTCCGCGACGGGCTGGATGCCGTGGCCGACGCCGGCGCGACGGCGGTCGTGCAGCCAGGTGGTTCAGTGCGCGATCCGGAAGTGATTGCGGCCGCCGATGAGCTCGGTCTCGCGATGGTGTTCACGGGACGCAGGCACTTCCGACATTGAGGCACAGGCTTCGCCGCGAATCGCTCAACGCGCTCTTCATCGTTGCAGGGATCCTGTCCGCGGCGATGGGGATCAAAGGGTTCCTGCTCTCCAGCAACTTCATCGACGGCGGCGTGACCGGTGTTTCGATGCTGGTGTCGAAGGCGACCGGGGTGCCGCTCGCGGTGCTGCTACCGGCGATCAATCTGCCGTTCGTGGCGGTCGGGCTTCATCAGATGGGGGTGGCGTTCGCGATCCGAAGCGCCATCGGTATCGCGGGGCTGGCGGGCGCGCTCGCCCTGATTCCGTTTCCCGACGTCACGCCGGACCTGGTGCTCACCGCGATCTTCGGCGGCTTCTTCCTCGGCGCCGGCATCGGATTCGCCATTCGCGGCGGGGCGGTGCTCGACGGAACGGAAATCGCGGCTCTGCTCATCAGCCGGCGGGGGGATCTGCTCAGGGTCGGCGACGTCATTCTCGGCTTTAACGTGGTCCTCTTTCTCGCGGCGATGGCCGTGCTCGGCGTCAACGAAGCGCTCTATTCCATCGTGACCTATGTGGCAGCCGCGAGAACGCTCGACTTCGTGCTCCACGGCATCGACGAATATACGGCCGTCACGATCGTGTCCGACAGCAACACGCAGATCCGGCAGCGCATCATGCACGCCCTCGGGCGCGGCGTCACCATCTATAAGGGCTACGGCGGGATGACCGGCGTCGAGCGCGACATCTTGTACTGCGTCGTGACCCGGCTCGAGATCGCAAAGGTGAAAGCGATCGTCAGGGAGATCGACCCCGGCGCCTTCATCGTCTATCACGCGCTGGCCGGGGCCGAAGGTGGCGTCGTGAAGACGCGCGGCTTTCACTAGCTAGACTATTTTTCACTTCAACGGGCCACTTAGGCACGGAGCCCACTGAGTCCACACCTACGAATTCCTCCGTGTCTTCGTGGGTCCGTGGCTCGTTGCAGTGAGACCGCGTTAGGGCGGCGAACCCGCGAACTCGTAGAGCTGAACGGGCCGCCCTTGCCATTGGGTGTCCGCGATCAATCGGAGATACGGGGAATACCTCATCTCACCCCGGAGCGAGTCGCACCCCGGGTAACCAAGCGCACAGTTGATGGTGACGTGGGTCACCCCCCGCCTGCGAAGCGCGGCGACTCCGTCGGCACTCGGAAACGTCGCCATCTCCTTCCGGAGGTCGACGTACGACCGTGGGATGAATCCGCTGTAGCCGTTCACCATTGGCGACCAATGCCACAGTGAGAAATACATGAACGGGATGTTGCCGGTTTCGTCGTCCAGCATCGGTGTCTCGGCGAGGATCACGCCCGGCGTGCCTTTCAAGGCGTTATAGATCGTCGGCGGCTCCGTCCATACGGGCCTCAACGTCAGCACCGGCCACGCGTCGATCATGACGAACGCGATCAGCGCTGCGAATACCGCGTGCTCACATGTGCGCGACCGGCACCACCGGAGGACGCGCCGCGCGCCGAACCCCGCGAATATCGAGAGCGTGAGGCCGACGATGGCTCCAAAACGCGCGGGTGCGCGAAGTCCGCGGACAGGAGCGAACCACCGGTACAAGTACGGATACAGCACCCCATTGAGCCCCAGAGAGCCGTCGAATGACACGAGCAGACCTGCGGTGTACGCGAGCCGCATCGCGCCCAGCGGGGGTGCCAGACCAATTGCGCCCAGCGCAAGCGGGGCGGCGCCTGGGAACAGCGTCCGCTCCGGCGCTGCGGGCAGGATGCGATGCCGCCACAGGCCGCTGTAAATGTGGGCGCGAAGGTAGTCGATCGGTGTTGCGCTGTACAACGTGACCTCATCAACGCCACGCTCGCCCTTCGCCGGCTGCGCAGCCGCGAAGGCACGCGCAATCGGTATCGCAAGCAGAGCGGCCACCGTGACCGAGGTGGCCATCGGTAGCACCAGGCGGCGGATCGGTGGGCGATGAATGATGAGCAGGCCGATTCCAATTACCGTCGCATACACGAAAAAAAACACAGCGTAGTACATCGACGAATAGAGTTGTGCAACGCACGCGAGCGCGAGTGCGATGGCGTGCGGCCACCGGCCGGTCGATAGGAAGAGATGCAGCGCGAGCAGGCCGAGCGGCATCCATTGGGTCATCTGAAGCTCGAGGTGGCTGTAGTGATCGAACCGGTACGAGTAGCAGGCGTACATCAGTCCGGCAACAAATGCCGCGCGCGGTGAACCGGTGAGCCGCTCGACGAGCAGATAGGTCGCGATGCCCGAAAGCCAGAGACCTGAAATGAACAGCAGGTTATAGGCGAACACCGGATGAACGCCGAGAGCGAGCAGAGGCGCCGCCGTGAGCGCCGGCAGGATCATCGGGTCCGACAACGTCAAGGTCAGGCGCTCGGGATAGAAGATGTTGGCGTCGAAGAGGTGCGCTGGATCCGTGACGATCTCGTGTGCTACCCACCCGATTCGCCACATCGAAAACAGCGGATCGCCAAGGTCCGGCACGGAGTGCATGTGCAGGAGTTGATCGTGGAGCAGGATCGCGAGCGCCAGCGCCATCCCAAAAGATGCGAACGCGGTGCGTCTCCAGAATCCCTCGGGCGCGCGCACCAGAAACGAATCGCTCGAGGGCGCCAGGCGCCGCCATTGCGCGCGCCCAATCCCGAACGGGCCGATGCCCCCGCCGAGGGCGCGGCGGACGACCACGGCCACGCCAAGCCAGAGTAGCGCGCGCGTCGGTGTCCCGAATGAGATGCGGATACCTGCGAACCGAACGATGAAACCGCCGCCGTGTGCGATCGTCGCCGCCAGAATGATCAGGCCAGCCGTGAGGACGTCGAGGATGACGACGATGTGTCGCCGAGTCATACGGCGCTTCCCATTTCCTGTCAGTGTTCGGCCGACATCTCGAGCGCGCGGAGGAGCTCCACCGGCGTGACAGTCGCGGCGCCGAATTTGCCGACGGCGATCCCTGCGGCTTCGTTCGCCAGCCGCGCCGCTTCGACGACCGTTGCCCCCGCCGCCATCGCCAGCGCCATCGTCGCAATGACCGTGTCGCCGGCGCCGGTGACATCCGCGACCTCACGGGCGGATGCCGGCAGCTCTCCTTCCACGTCTTTCGCAAGGAGCCACATCCCCTGGTCGCCTCGTGTCATCAGCACGGCTTCGCAGCGGACACGGTCGCGGAACGCCCTGGCGGCGCCGCTTGCCTCGCCGGCCGATCGCACGCGCGTGTGCGTCGCCGTCTCAGCCTCGTGGTGGTTCGGCGTGACCACGGTGGCGCCGGCGTAGTAGTCGATGTGTGGAATCTTGGGATCGACGAGCAGCGGGATTGCGTGCTTCGCCGCGGATCGGACTGCAGACTCCATGATCCCCTTCGTGACGCACCCCTTCAGATAGTCCGACACGATGATGGCTGAGGCGCTCGCCGCCTGCTGTTCGACAGAGGCGACGAGTTGCGCCTCGAGATCCGCGGAGATCTCCTTGTCGTTCTCATAATCGATCCTCGCCACCTGCTGGTTGCGCTCGGTGACGATGCGCACTTTCGTGGTGGTGGGGCGCGAGGGGTCGGTGGCAAATGAGACAGCAATGCCCGCGTCGCGGCACGCCTGCGCGAGCGTCGCGCCCGCGTCGTCCTCCCCGGTCACCGCCAGAAGCGCCGCTGTGCCGCCAAGCGCCGTGACGTTGTGCGCGACGTTGGCTGCGCCGCCGATACGATGTGTCTCGTGGTCGAATGTCACGACAGGGACCGGGGCCTCGGGGGAGATGCGTGTGACACGGCCGGCGATGAACCGGTCGAGCATCGCGTCACCGATCACGAGAATGTGCGCGCCGGAGAACCCGGCGGCCACGCGCCTCGCGCGCTCAGGCGCGAGCGGTGGCAGCAGCAGCATCATCGCCGCGCGCCGCCGCGAACGGCAGCGTGACGAGCACCAGGAACAGCATCAGGAATTCGGAGTCGCCGAAGTTGTATTCGAAGAGTCCCGCCGCCAGCATCGCAGCCACGGCGGCCAGCCCCGCGGCTGCGGGCACTTTGTCCGACTGCGTGCGAAAGAGCCGGAACTGTGCGACGGCCAGCGACGCAACGAACCAGATCCAGATCAACAGCGCCGGCAGGCCGCGCTCGGCGCCGATTTGCAGCGGCACGTTGTGCAGGTGCGGGTTGACGGCATTGACCGCGTAGTCGGGGCGATAGTCCGCGTATACGCGCGGAATCATGTTCGGACCGACCCCGGTGAGCGGACGGTCCCGTATGATCCTCGCGCCGATCTCCACCATCGCCAGGCGATCCTGGTTCGTCGGATCCTGGACGTCGAAGATCGACTTGACTCGGTTGGTCACTGTGCCTGGAGCGATGGCGAACAGGACCGCGATAAACACCGGCAGGAGCGCCGTCAGCCGGAAATCCCTGAGGGCGAGGAGCAGTGCGACCGCAACCGAGGCGCCAATCCACGCGCTCCGCCCCAGCGTCAGCGCAAGCGCCACGATGAGCGCCGGCATGACGAGCGCCGGCCACGTGCGGCCGCGCCGCCCGAATATCAGCCGAGCCGCCGCCGCGCAGATCACGAGCATCAGCAGACCCGAAAACGTCATGTAGTGCGACATTGCGCCTTCGGGGCGGCGACCCAGGTTGTCGTAGTGCAGCAAACCGTACTGGATGATTCCGAACGCCGCGCTCGCCGCGCCGACAGAGACGATCACGTCGACGACGACAGCCGCCCGTTCCCCGCGCGCGATGTGATACACGGCGGGAACGATCACGAAGAGGACAAGCTGCTTGTCGTCGATGACGCTCGCGCGAGGGTCGACGGAGAAGGCGGAGATGAGCAGCGTGACCGCGCCGTATGCAAGGAGGGGCCAGAAGAAGCGCGGCACCGAAGGGACCCTTTTCTCCTGCACCAGCACTGCGATCCAGCACACCAGCATCAGTGCCAGGAGGACGTTCGCCGCGGCAATCGAGATCTGCAGCGACGCGACGAAGCAGAGGAGCAGCGCAACGGTCACGCGTTCCAGGCCTGGAACGGCGCGCGGATGCGTCATGCTCATCGCTGCTGTCGTCATCCGTGGAGTCGCCTCCTCACTGAACTCATCGCCCGCTCCGCCGCCGCCGTGACCTGCTCCGCAGTGATGCGCGTCAGGCACCGGAAGTCACCCGGCGCGCACGTGCGCTGCCGGCACGGGCGGCATTCGAGCGGGCCTGCATCGACCGCTTCCGAAAACCATCGCGGATCACGCCACGGCATCGATCGCTCCGCGAGCGTCGGTCCAAGAAGGGCGACGATCGGCGTCGGAGTCGCGGCCGCCACATGGAGTGGCCCGCTGTCGCCCCCAATGTACACCGCCGCGCGCCCGACAAGCGCGCGCAGCTCCGCCAGGTCGAATTCCCCGAGATCGGGCACCGCGTGCGCAAGCGGGCCGAGCATGACCCGCGCGGCGTCCGCGATCGCGCTCGCGGCGTGTGCATCGGACGGGCCAGACGTGAGGATGATCCGACGCGCCGGGTCGCGCCGTGCCAGCGCCAGCACGAGCGCTTCGAACGACTCGCGCGGCCAGCGGCGAAACGGATTGCCGGCGCTGACGTGGATCACCACGAGCGGGTGGACCCCGCTGATTCCCGCCTCCCGGAGACGGCGCTCGACATCGTCGGCTGCCTGGGGGTCTTCCAGCATCTCCAATGGATCGCTGGTCGGATCGGCCGGCCCGATGCCGAGCGGCGCCAGCAGGTCCCACTGGTTGACGACCGAGTGACGGGGTGTTTCGTCCGCGGTCCGTTGCACCACGTGGGAGTACATCCACGACCGCCCTTTGATGTTGTAGCCGATGCGTGTCGGAGCGCCGCTGGCCCACGTGAACCATGCGGCGCGGGGGCCGCCGTGCAAATCGATTGCAATGTCGAATGCCTCGCGGCGCAGCCTCCGCGCGACCGACAGGTCCGCGCTCAACCGCGCAAGGCCTCGGGCCTTTGGGGCGACCAACAGAGTATTGATATGCGGATTGCCGCGTACGATCGGTGCGGCGGCCGGTTCAACCAGGTAGGTCAGCTGTGCGTCCGGGTACCGGCGCCGCAGGGCCCGCACTAGCGGCGTCGTCAGCACAACATCGCCGATGAGCCTCAGGCGGACAATGAGAATCTTCAATCCGGTTCGATAGTTGCTTCGTCGATCAACATGACGGGGATGTCATCCTTGATCGGATACACCCGGTGGCACTGACCGCACTTGAGCGCCGTGCCGTCCTTGACGAGCTTTACCGGGGTCTTACAGTTCGGGCACGCGAGGATTTCGAGCAACTCGGCATCGACTGGCATCGGCCCTCCGGCGGTCTTCGACTTCGCTCAGCCGTCCCGAGCACGTCGACGGACAAACGCTGGAACTATAGCATTCTGAGCTAAGATGCTATGCGAATGCGCAATCTGCGTGTCGCGCCGTTGTTGCTCGGAGCGGCGCTGACGCTCGCGTCTACCAGCCCCGTTTTCGGCCAGACCGCCACCGACGCCTACTTCGACTTTCTCCTCGCCCGCCATCTCGAGGCGATGGGCGATACGAAAGGCGCGCAGGCGCAGCTCGAGAAAGCCGTCGCGGGAGATCCGCAGTCAGCCGAAGTGCGTGCCGAGCTCGCGGCGTTTCATCTGCGCCGCGATGCGGCCGACGCCGCCGAGAGGATCGGAAAAGAGGCGCTCGTCCTCGACGACGCGAACTCCGAAGCGCATCGCGTGCTCGGCATGTTGTATGCGGCGAAGGCCGATGATACAGGACGCGATCAGGCCGCGCAGGCTGCCGAATACGTCCGGCAGGCGATTGCACATCTCGAGCGCGTCACCGACAATCCGGCCGGCCTGACGGATCTCAATCTTCATTACACGCTGGGGCGTCTGTACACGCGCTCGGGCCGGGTCGACAAAGCCATCCAATCCCTCTCCCGCGTCGTCAACGAAAATCCCGGATCGATGCAGGGCCGCATCGCGCTTGCCCAGGCGTACGTCGTCGGCAGGGACATGAATAGCGCGATCGCGACGCTGCAGGAGATTGTGGACGACGAGCCGCGCGTCGCCAGCACCCTGGCACAGTTCCAGGAGCAGGTCGGGCGGCCGCAAGATGCGGCGGAGTCCTACACGAAGGCGCTCGCGGTCGCTCCCAACAGCCGCGAGCTGAAGGTGCGCCGCATTGCCGCGCTCGTCGCCGCGAAGAATTTTCAGAGGGCCGCTGACTTCGCCGGCCAGGCGCAGACACAACACCCGGATGATCTGCGCTTCCCGCAGTTCCGCGCGCACGCGTTGCTGCAGATGGGCGACGCGCCGCGCGCCATCACTGTTCTCGAGCCCGTGGCGAAGGCAAACCCGAACGATGCGGCGACCCAGTTGTCGCTCGCGGATCTGTACAGCAACGCAGGAAGAAAGAACGACGCGGAGCGTACCGTGCGACAGCTCGTCACGCTCGACCCTGGGAACGCCGATGCGCTGAACTATCTTGGCTACATGCTCGCGGAACGCGGGCAGCAGCTCGACGAAGCCATCCGCCTCGTTCGCCGGGCGCTCGATATCGAGCCGGACAACCCGAACTATCTGGACAGCCTTGGCTGGGCGTACTACCGCCGCGGGGATTACGACCAGGCGGAGAAGTACCTGACTCCCGCGGCGCAGCAGATGCCGCGCAACTCCACCGTCCAGGATCACATGGGAGACATCCTCGCGAAGCGCGGGCGCTGGCAGGATGCGATTGCCTCATGGACGCGTGCCCTTCAGGGCGACGGCGACGACATCGACAAAGCCGCGCTCGAGAAGAAAATCAACGACGCGCGGGGCAAGACGCGCTGAAAGAAAATCCCAAATCCCAAATCCCAACCCCCAAATCCCAACGCCGAGTGCTTTGGGGTTTGGGACTTGGGACTTGGCTTTTGGGATTTACACTTACCCTCCTCCTCGCGGGCTGTGCACGCCCGCGGCTGACGTTACCGACGGACCCCGGCGCCCCGCTTCCAGATTTCAGGTCCATCCACGCGCCACTCTCGTCCGCATGCGCCGGCGTGCGCACGCTCACAACTGAGCTCGCGCTGTCGGGTCGCGCGGGACGTCAGAGGCTCCGCGGCCGCGTCGTGGCCGGCTTCGCGCGGCCCGCCTCGATGCGGCTGGAAGGCGTTGCCCCGTTCGGACCACCAGCGTTCATCCTGGCATCCCGCCCGGAAATGACGATATTGCTGCTGCCGCGCGACTCGCGCGTGCTGCGCGGCGCGCGCGCCGAGGACATTCTCGGCGCGCTCACCGGCGTGACGTTCGGGCCAGCCGATCTCCTCGCGATCCTGACCGGCTGCGTCGCTCCGGCGCCGCAGCCGACCGGTGGTCGCCTGCACGGGAACGGATGGGCGTCGATCGACCTGATGGGCGGCGCGACGGTCTATCTGCAAAAACGGGGGAACGCCTGGCAACTGCGCGCAGCGAGACGACCAGGCTGGCAGATCGAGTATCCGGCCTGGAGCGGCGCGTTTCCGCAATCGGTGCGCCTGCAGGCCGACGATGCCGCGTTGATGGTCGACCTGACGGCGGCGATGTCGCAGGTTGAGACGAATGTCGACCTCGACGAAAGCGCGTTCACCGTCAATGTGCCGAGCGATGCGGAGACGATCACGTTGGAGGAACTCCGCCAGAACGGTCCCCTCGGAGAGCGATGACGATCAACCACGAAGGTCGCGAAAAACACGAAGTATGACGTCGTCTTCGATGCTCCCCGTCACGATTCGCGCTCACGCCAAGATCAATCTCGATCTCCGCGTGCTCGGGATGCGGCCCGACGGCTTTCACGAGCTGCGCACCGTCTTCCAGGCGATCTCGCTGTACGACACGATCCGCTGCATCCCGCGCGAGGGTCCATTCGCGATTGAATGCAACGTCGCGGGTGTGCCACTCGACAAGTCGAATCTCATTTGGCGCGCGGCGGAGGAGTTGTGGCGTTCGCTGCGCCGCAGCGGTCCAGTGGGCGACGCCGTTGTCCAGCTCGAGAAGCAGATCCCGCTCCAGGCCGGTCTCGGCGGCGGCAGCTCGGATGCGGCTGCCGTGTTGATGGCGCTCACCCACGCGTGGCGGGTGCCGGTCAGGCCCTCGCAGCTCACCGACGTGGCCGCGCATCTCGGTGCGGACGTTCCCTTCTTTCTCGCTGGCGGAACCGCGCTCGGGCTCGGGCGCGGCGACGAGATCTATCCGCTTGCCGATCTCCCGCGTCATTGGATCGTCCTGCTGATTCCCGGGTTTGGCGTGTCGACGAGCGAGGCGTACGGCTGGTACGACGGGGAACCGGAGTTGTCGCGCGCGCCGCGAGAAGCGCAGCACGTCCCTGGCCCATGGCCATCGAGGGCCGCGCAGATGATCAACGACCTCGAGGCGCCGATCACGCGGCATCACCCCGAGATCGATCAGATGAAGGCGGCGCTGCGGCGTGCCGGCGCGCTGGCGGCCGCGATGTCTGGCAGCGGCTCAACCGTTTTCGGTCTGTTTCAGAAGAGACGCGACGCGCTGACCGCCGTCGAGCGCCTTCAAGGCTCGGGGTGGCGTGTGCTTCTGACCGAGTCGCTCGGCCGCGGAGAGTATGCTCGACGCGCGCGACCGTCGGTAATTCGCAAGGATTTTCGGCCTCACCAGCCACAGAGACACAGAGGCACCGAGAAATCCAAGTAACCAAGCCCCACACAAACCTCTGTGTCTCCGTGCGGCCCGTGATGGTGGTGTCGCTGCTTGCTCACGCCCCGAAGTCTCGTCTACACTATGGGTTTGCACCGCCCTAGCCAAACGGATCCGTAGCGCAAACTCACCGGGATGGGGCGTGGCCAAGCGGTAAGGCGCGGGACTTTGGATCCCGTATTCGAAGGTTCGAATCCTTCCGCCCCAACCAGTCATGTTTACCGCGCCGGACGCGCGAAGCGCAAGGCGGGCGCGGGAGAAGTATCGGTTGATTGCAGGGCATGAGAGGTCGGCGGGTTCCAGAGCATGAGAAGACCGCTGAGTGGTGATGGGCTGATGTCGACCGGATTCGGGGACCTCAAGGTCTTCTCGGGAAGTGCCCATCACCAGCTGACGAAGGAGATCGCAGACTTTCTCGGTATCCCTGTTGGCCAGGCGCGGCTTCGCCGGTTCCCGGACAGCGAAGTTTCGTTTCAGATCGACGAGAACATCCGCGGCACCGACGTCTTCATCGTCCAGCCGACGTCGAACCCGGTGGACGAGCATCTGATGGAGATGCTGATCATGGTGGACGCGTTCCGCCGATCGTCGGCGGCACGCATTACCGCGGTAATTCCGTATTACGGCTACGCGCGGCAGGACCGGAAAGACAAGCCGCGGGTGCCGATCTCGGCCAAGCTCGTGGCGAACCTGCTGAGCGCGGCCGGCACGAACCGGGTGCTGACGATGGATTTGCACAAGGCGCAGATCCAGGGGTTCTTCGACATCCCGGTGGATCATCTGTTCGCGGCGCCGGTGATCATCGAGTACTTGTCGCGATTGAACTATCCGAAGCTGACGATCGTGTCGCCGGATGCGGGTGGCGCCGAGCGCGCGCGCGCCTACGCGAAGCGGATCGACGCAGAACTCGCGATTATCGACAAGCGGCGTTCGGAAGATGGCTCGGCGGAGGTGATGAACGTCATCGGCGACGTGCAGGGACGCACCTGTATTCTCCAGGACGACATCATCGACACCGCGGGAACGATTCAGAAAGGTGCGAGTGCGCTGAAGGCCGCCGGCGCGGACCGTGTGCTCGCGTGCGCGGTGCACGGCGTACTCTCGGGCCCGGCGATCGACCGCATCGAGAACTCGCCGCTCGATCAGCTGATTGTGACGAACACGATTCCGCTGGGGAGCAACGCGCAGCAGTGCAAGAAGATCGTGGTGCTCTCGGTGGCCCGGCTGCTGGGACAGGCGATCAGGAGTATCCACGAGGAGACGTCGGTGTCCTCGTTGTTTGTATAGTTCACGCGGCGGCTGTTTGTATAGTTCACGCTTCTTGGTTCTCGCTTCTCGGTTCGTGTTCAGGTTCAGTTCGGGGTTCGGCGTTCGGGTGAGCGCGAACATTGAACAGTGAACAGAGAACACAGCACCGAACGTGAACACGAACTGAGAAGTGAGAACGTAGAAGGGTGAACGGTAGGATCTAGATATGGATGCGACACTCGAAGCGAAGAAGCGGGACGGCAGGGGGAAGAACGAAGCGAGGCGCCTGCGCGTCTCGGGCCGGATTCCGGCGGTCGTCTACGGCGCGCGCAAGGACGGACAGGTGCCTGAAGGCGTGCCGGTGGCGGTTGACCCGAAGGAGGTGCTCCGCATCCTCCACTCCGAGTCTGGCGCGAACACCCTGATCAATCTGAAGCTCGAAGGCGCCGACGCGCGCGTGATGGTGAGGGACTACCAGCTCGATCCCGTCACGCACCAGCTGCTGCACGCCGATTTCTACCAGCTCGCGATGGACCGCGCGATCATCGTGTCGGTCCCCATCGCGATCAAGGGCGAGCCGGCGGGTGTCAAAGTACAGGGCGGTCTTCTCGACTTCGTCACGCGCGACATCCAGGTGCAGGTCCTGCCGACCGACATCCCCGAGTCCATCGTCGTCGACGTCAGCGAGCTGATGCTTCACCAGTCGATCCGCGTGCGCGATCTTGCGGTCGACCCGAAGTGGAAGGCCGTGACCGACGGAGAGACGATGCTCGTTCACGTCGTGATGCCGAAGGCCGAAGAGGTCGTGGCGCCGGTGGCCGACGCGGCCGCAGCGCCTGTGGCGGCGGCGGGAACGGAGCCCGAGGTCATCAAGAAGGGCAAGACCGACAAGGAAGAGGAAGCACCGAAGAAGGAAGCACCGAAGAAGTAGGGTGGGTCCTGCAGGATCCGCCGAACGCCGTGAAGCTCATTGTTGGTCTGGGAAATCCGGGTCGCGAGTATCGCGAGACGCGGCACAACGTGGGGTTCATGGTCGTCGACGAGATCGCGAGGCGGCACAGCCTGACGCTGGCGCTGGCCCCCTCGCAGGTGCCCGACGCGTTCGTCGCGAAGAAATACGGCGCCGAGCCGCTGCTCGTCGCCAAGCCGCTGACGTTCATGAACCGGAGCGGCGATGCGGTCGGCGCGCTGTCGCGCTACTACGACATCGCCCCGGTCGATCTGCTGGTCGTGGTGGATGAAGTCGCACTGCCGTTCGGCCGGTTGCGCGCGCGGCCACGCGGATCGGCGGGTGGGCACAACGGCCTCAAATCGGTCATCGACCGGCTTGGGACCACGGAATTTCCCCGGTTGAGGCTGGGGGTGGGGCGCGGCGACTCGCGGAGAGATCTCGCGGATCACGTGCTCTCGAAGTTCGAGGCCGACGAACAGGCGGTCCTCGAAGAGTTCATCACCCGGGCGGCGGATGCCGCTGAGATGTTTGCCGCGGCAGGCATCGAGAAGGTGATGAACGCGTATAACCCGGGCGCCACGGACCCGGACTAACTCCTTGCCGCCTCTTGCGGCCATTTGTCCAGAAGGAGACACATGAAAAGGAAGTACGAACTCGTGTACGTCGTGTCGCCAGACGCGACCGACGCCCAGATCGCCGACCTGCATGCACAGGTCGAGGCGATCGCCCAGCGTCTCGGCGGTGTGATCGAGAAGACCGACAACTGGGGCCGGCGGAGGCTTGCCTACGAGATTGGTCCGCACAAGGAAGGCACCTATGTGCTCGAGCTGATCGAGGGCGGCGGCGAGCTGATGAAGGAGATCGACCGTCGATTCAAGGTGACCGACCTGATCATCCGCCACCTCGTCGTCCGCGTGGACGAGGAGCAGACCGTGATCGATCGGACGCGGACCAAGCGGAGCGAGACGTCACGCCGGCGGCGCATTGCCCGCGGGCTGCCACCCGACCGTGCACCGGGTGAAGGTCAGCGCGAAATCGACGACGACCGCGACGATCGCTTCGACATGACGGAGGTGGAGCGATGAACGGCGGTGGGAAGAGAAGTTTCGGCAGCGGGGGCGGCGGAGGCCGCGGCAAGCCGGCCCACGGGGCGGCGGCCGCGCAAGGCAAAGACGGCCAGCGTCGTCCGATGTTCCGACGCCGCAAGGTCTGCAAGTTCTGCGCGGAGAAGATCGACGACATCAACTACAAGGACACGAAGCTCCTGATGCCGTTTGTCCCCGAGCGCGCCAAGATCCTGCCGCGGCGGATCTCGGGCACGTGCGCGATGCACCAGCGGAAGCTGCGCACCGCGATCATGCGCGCGCGCCAGCTTGCGCTGATTCCGTATACGGCGGAGTAGATTTCATTGGTGATTCGAGGAACGCAATGGAAGTGATTCTCAGAGAGCACGTCGACCACCTGGGCAAGCGCGGGGAGATCGTGAAGGTCTCCGACGGCTATGCCAGGAACTACCTCCTGCCGCGGAAGCTGGCGCTGCTGGCCACAGACGGCAACAAGAAGCACGTCGAGCGCGAGCGCAAGATCATGGAGACGCGCGAGTCGGAAGAGAAAGGCCAGGCCGAAGGGATCGCCACCCGGCTTTCCGCGATCGATATCGCGATCGCACGTCGCGTCGGCGACACCGAGCAGCTCTACGGATCGGTGACGGCCTCCGACATCGCCGACTTTCTCAAGGCAAAGGGATTCGAGATCGATCGCCGCAAACTGATCCTTCCCGAACCAATCAAGGCCGTCGGCGAATACAACGTGCCACTAAAGCTGCACCGCGAAGTCACGGTGCCGCTGAAGGTCCGCGTGGTCAAGGAAGGCGCCGCACAACAGCCACCCACCGCGTAGCTCGATGGCGGCGGATCTCCGCTCGAAAGCGCCCGACTTCACGCTCCCGAACCAGGATCGCCAGCCCGTGACGCTCCTGGTATTCTTTCCGCCGCGTTCAGTGGCACGTGCACGAAGGAGATGTGCACCTTCCGCGACTCGATCGCCGAGGTGAATCGCGCGTCGGCGCTCAGGCGGGCGCTGGGTCGGGCGTAGCGGTCTCGTTGAACACGAGCCGCCGGTGGAACTCGCGGCGGAGCAGCAGCAGGCTCACTCCGAGTTGCACCACGATCGTCGCCGCCGAGATCAGCCATACCCACCGCAATGCGAATCCCGGTATTCGCGACAACAGGATGACCGGGATCGACACCAACAGGATTCGCGCGAACGAGCTGGCGAGGGAAGGCAGCGTATTGCCCATTGCCTGGAACATGCTTGACGCTACGAAGATGATCCCCGAGGCGACAAAGCTCCACGACACGACGCGGAGGTATTCCTCGCCGACAGCGACGACGGCCGCCTCGTCCGTGAAGACATCCACGACCGAGGCCGCGAAGAGCTGCGACGCCAGAAACACAAGGGCCATTGCCGCCGAGGCCATGCCGGCAGCCACGTAGAACGTCTGACGTACGCGATCGGCGTGGCGCGCGCCGAAATTCTGTCCGGCCACGGGCGCTACCGCGAAGCCGAGCGCCACGACGGGCATGAAGCACGCCTGGACGACGCGTATGCCGATGCCGAAGCCCGCTTGCGCGCTTGCCCCAAAGGGGCGGCTCACGATGTAGACGATGATCAGGTAGACGGTTAACAACGCGAACTCCGCTCCCGCTGGGAGGCCGATTTTCAGGAGGTTTCCCCATAAGCGGAAGCGCGGATTCGCCTGACCCGGCGAGAACTTCAGGTAGGCATCCGCGGGCAGGAAGTACAACGTCATCCAGGCGGTGCCGATCGCCACGGCGAGGAGTGTCGCAATCGCCGCCCCGCCGACGCCGAGCGCCACACCTGTGCCCCAGCCGAAGATCAGCACTGGCGCCAGGACGATATTGATGAGAATCGTGGCGCTTTGAACCACCATGCCCGGCTTGAAATTCCCCGTGCCGCGCAGCGCAGCGCCCATCGCCACCAGGCCGAACTGCAGCGCCAGTGCCGGAATGAACCAGAGCAGGTAGTCCCTTGCGAGCGTATCGGTCCCGGCATTCGCGCTGAGGCTGTCCGCGTAGGTCGTGCGGAGCATCAGCGCGACGGCGAGGAACAGCAGCCCGATGAACGCGGAGAGAACCAGTGACTGATTGAAGACCAGTCGCGCCGTCTCGTGGTCCTTGCGGCCCACGGCGTGCGAGACGAGCGTCGTCGTGCCGACGCCGAGCATCTGGGTCGCGGCCAGGACGACGAACATCAGATTGCCGCTCAGAGCGACGGCGGCAACGGCGTCGGTACCGAGACGTCCGACCCAGTACAGGTCGATCAGCACGTACAGCGTCTGGAAGACCATGCCGACGAGCATGAAACTCGACGTCTTGAGAAGGTGGCGAGAGAGCGAGCCATGTGTCAAGTCCTGCATCGTGGCCGATGATTTTCCTACATCTTCGCGCCGAAAGCTTGGGCGGATGCCAGACGCTTGGCTGTTAGGAGTTGGGATTTGGGAGTTGGGATTTGGGATTTTCTGGTACACTCCGCTTCCTTCCTGTTCACATTTTCATGGCCGAAACGATCGCAACCGCCGAACGTACGCTTCCGCACAATCTCGAAGCCGAGCGCTCCGTCCTCGGCGCGATCCTCGTGCACAACGACGCGTTCAACACGGCGGCGCAGGTCATCGACGGCCGCGACTTCTACCGCGACGCGCACAGGCGCATCTTCGATCGGATGGTCACGCTCAGCGAGCGGAACGAGGCGATTGACTTCGTTACGCTGAAGGAGGAGCTGTCGCGCGGCGGCGATCTGGACCACGTCGGCGGACCCGCCTACATCGCCTCGCTCGTCGACGGCGTACCGCGCGCGACCAACATCGAGTACTACGCGCGGATCGTCAAGGAGAAGGCGACGCTTCGGAACCTGATCTACGCGGCCAACAAGATCCTGGCGAGCGCGTACGAGGCGGAGCAGGAACCCGAGCTGATTCTGGACGAGGCCGAGAGTTCGATCTTCGCCGTGGCCGACGACCGGCTGAAAGCGGGCTTCGTGCCGATGCGCGATCTCGTGAAGGAGAACTTTCCGAAGGTCGAGCTGCTGTTCGAGCACAAGCGCCTGGTGACGGGGGTGCCAACCGGCTTCATCGATCTCGACGAGATGACCCGCGGGCTGCAGGCGGGCGACCTGGTCATCATCGCCGCCCGGCCGTCCATGGGAAAGACGAGCCTCGTGCTCAACATCGCGCAGCACGTCGCGGTGCAGCCGGACCTGACCGTCGGCTTCTTCAGCCTGGAAATGTCGAAGGAGGCGCTGTTCATCAGGCTGCTGACGTCCGAGGCGCAGATCGACAGCCACCGGCTGATGAGCGGCGCGATCGGGCAGAAGGATTATGGCCGCATCTCGCACGCGATTGAGACGCTCAGCGCGATGCGGCTGTTCATCGACGACACGGCGAACATCGGCGTGCTCGAAATGCGCGCCAAGTCGCGGAGGCTGCAGGCGGAGCACGGCCTCAACCTGATCGTGCTCGACTACATCCAGTTGATGAGCGCCCGCGGGCGATACGAGAACCGCACGCTGGAGCTCGCGTCGATCTCGCGATCGCTGAAGGGGCTGGCAAAGGAGCTGAACGTCCCGATCGTGGTGCTCTCGCAGCTCTCCCGCGCGCCCGAGGCGCGCGCCGATCATCGGCCGCAGCTCTCCGACCTCCGTGAATCGGGCGCGCTCGAACAGGACGCGGACGTCGTCGTGCTCATTTATCGCGACGACGCGTACAACCGCGATCCGAACAACCCCGACGCCGGGATCGCGGAACTAATCCTTGCCAAGCAGCGCAACGGCCCGACGGGCGTCGTGAAGCTCGCATTCCTGCGCGAGCAGACGCGCTTTGCGAACCTCGCTCCGGGGGCCGGGCGTTCGTGATTCAGGGACTAGGGGTTAGGGATTAGGGATTAGCGGTTCATGTGTTCCAATCACTACTAACCCCTAACCCCTAACCCCTAACCCCTATCCCCTGATGATCAGAAGCACCGTCGCGCACGTCGATCTGGCTGCTCTCCAGGCAAACTTCAAAGCCATTCAGAATTTTCTTGCTGCTGGAACCGCGGACCCCAGCCACCTTCGCCGCTCCGCGGCTTCGGCGGGCCAAGAGAATCCGCGCCGCCCGGTAACGCAGGTTATTGCCGTCGTCAAAGCCAATGCGTACGGCCATGGGGCGGAGCGGGTTGCGCTGGCGCTCGAAGCCGCGGGCGCCGGTCTGCTGGCGTGCGCGGATATCGAAGAAGGGATTGTGCTCCGCCGCGCCGGCGTCCGGGCGCCCATCCTCGTCTTCGGCGCGCTGAGCGTCAGCGATCTCGACGGTCTATTCGAGTTTTCGCTGACGCCAACGATTTCATCTCCCGCCGCCGCGCGTGCGGTCCAGGCGGCTGCCGCAAAGCATTCGAAGACGCTCGGATATCACCTGAAGATCGATACAGGCATGAACCGTCTTGGCTTCCGCCATGACAATCTGCGACGCTCGCTGCCGGAGCTGCTTGGGAGTCCGAACCTTCGACTCGAGGCGATCTTCACGCACTTTGCGACCGCGGACGATCCGGAGCGGACGTTCTTCAACGAGCAGCGTGAGCACTTCGAGACGGCGCTGAAGACGATTGATGAGCTAGGGGGTCGGGACCGTCCCGTTGTTCATGCGGCCAACAGCGCGGCGACCCTGCGCGACTCCCGTGTGTGGTACGACATGGTCCGTCCGGGCCTGCTGCTGTACGGCATCGTGCCGCCGCCGATGGCGACGACGATTCCATTGACCCCGGTGATGTCGCTCACGAGCCGCGTTGTCGCCGTCAAAGGACTGCGCCCCGGCGAGGGCGTCGGCTACGGTCTCAGGTTCCACGCGGAGAAGCCGGTGACCACGGCTGTCATTCCCGCCGGTTACGCTGACGGCATCGACCTGCGCGTCTCCGGGCGCTGCCACGTGCTGATCCGCGGCCGCCGCGTGCCGATCGTTGGCGCGGTCTCCATGGACATGATGACGGTCGATGTCACGGGCCTTGACGACGTCTCGCCCGGAGATGAAGTGGTCATCATCGGCCGGCAGGGGAATGAGTCGTGGCAGCAGATTGATGCACGGGAGATGGCGGCCGCGATCGGAACGATCCCGTACGAGATCGTCTGCCGCATCGGAGCGAGGATTGAAAGACAGTATGAGTAAATCCCAAATCCCAAATCCCAAATCAAAACGGTGGGCTCGTCTTTGGGGTTTGGGGTTTGGGTTTTGGGATTTGGGATCTGGGATTTGACAACGGAGCCATGAAAACACCGAAAGTCGTGTTCGTTTGCCAGGAATGCGGCGCGCAAGCGCCGAAATGGATGGGGCGCTGCAACGACTGCGGCGCCTGGAACTCGTTTGTCGAAGAGCGTCCCGTTGCTCCGGACGCAGTCGGCGCGGCTGCCGCAGGGCACCGGTACGCGCAGGCCGGTGCATCCGGCACCGCGAAGCTGTACGCAGAAGTTGACACCACACACGCCGTCAGGCTGTCGTCGGGCATCGGCGAGTTCGATCGCGTGCTCGGCGGCGGCATCGTGCCCGGATCACTCGTGCTGCTGGGAGGCGAGCCGGGCATCGGCAAATCGACGCTGCTGCTGCAGGCGGCCGCGCACTTCGCGCGCGAGGTCGGCCCGGTGCTCTATGCATCCGGCGAAGAATCCGAGCACCAGATCAAGAGCCGCGGCGATCGCCTTGGCGTTGGCGCCGCGCCGCTGTACCTGCTATCCGAGACGTGCATCGAGCGCATCCTCGAAGAGATCGCGCGGCTGAAGCCGTCACTCGTCATCATCGACTCAATCCAGACCGTCTTCTCGATCAAGTTCCAGTCGGCGCCAGGCAGCATCGGTCAGGTGCGCGAGGCAGCCACGCAGTTTCTGTTCGCCGCGAAGGGACAGAACATTCCGACGGTGCTCGTCGGTCATGTCACGAAGGACGGCAACCTCGCCGGCCCCAAGGCGCTCGAGCACGTCGTCGACACGGTGCTGTACTTTGAAGGCGAGCGCCATCATTCGCATCGTGTCATCCGCGCGATCAAAAACCGCTTCGGCGCCGTGAGCGAGCTTGGCGTGTTCGAGATGACCGGCACCGGTCTTCGTCCGGTGGCAAATCCGTCGCGTCTCTTTCTGTCGGAACGTGCGTCGGGCACGCCGGGGTCCGCGGTGCTGTGCTGCGTCGAAGGGTCGAGGCCGATCCTCGTGGAGGTGCAGGCGCTCGTCAGCACCAGCACCTACGGCAACGCCCGGCGCATGGCAATCGGGATCGATCAGAATCGGCTGTCGCTGCTCCTCGCCGTCCTCGAAAAACGTGCAGGCCTCAGCCTGGCCGGCGACGATGTCTACGTGAATATCGCGGGCGGGATGAGCATCGAGGAACCGGCGGCGGACCTGAGCGTCGTCGCGGCCGTCGCGTCCAGCGTCCGCAATCGCGGCTTGTCGCCATCGACGGCGGTCTTCGGGGAAGTGGGATTGAGCGGTGAAATCAGGGGGATTCCACAGGCGCCGCTGCGGATACGCGAGGCGGTCCAGATGGGCTTTACACGTGTAGTCCTCCCCGCCGCCAACGTCGACCGCTCCGATCCCGGTCTCGACGGCGACTGCGAGCTGGTGGGGGTCCGAACGGTGGGGGAGGCGCTCGACGAGCTGATTGCTTGATTTTCCGCCCCGGGGGCTCTAACGTTCACCCATTCATACCCGTTCGTCATCCGGTCATCGCCTCTGGGGGATTTCATGGCCTGGTTTCTTATCGCGCGTCTGTTGTTCATCGCGGCGGTCGGCTACTCCGCGTATCAGCTGCAGCCGCTAGGCGGCGACGAGCCGATTCCCAACCTCACGTTCGGGATGGTGCTCGGCATCCTGGTCATCGCTCTCGAAATCCGGCTCAAGGACATCGCGATGACGCACATGCTCGGCAGCATGATTGGCGGCGCGATCGGCCTGGGCGCCGCGAAGACGATCGGCGCCGCCTTGTATTGGGCGGATGTGACCGACCGTCAGGTCGTCTTCCTGCACAGTCTCATCCTGCTCGGCCTGCCGTACCTGGGTCTCGTCATGGGGGCGAGGAACTCCGAGTGGCTGGAACCCGAGCGCATCGTCAGCCTCTTCCGTAACACGGGCCCGCGGCGCCGCTACCGGATCCTCGACACCAGCGTCATCATCGACGGGCGGATTGCGGACATCTGTGAAACCGGCTTCATGGACGGCACGCTCGTCATCCCGCAATTCGTGCTGAAGGAGCTGCAGTTCGTCGCGGACTCATCGGACTCGATGAAGCGCAACCGCGGCCGCCGGGGCCTCGACATCCTCCAGAAGATCCAGAAGATGGCGGGTGTCGACGTGATGATTTCGGACGTCGACTTCCCCGAGATCAAGGAAGTCGACCTGAAGCTGATCGATCTTGCCCGCACGCTCGAGGGAAAGATCGTCACCAACGACTTCAATTTGAACAAGGTCGCGCAGCTCCGCGGAGTTGACGTGTTGAACATCAACGAGCTGGCGAACTCGCTGAAGCCGGTCGTCCTTCCGGGCGAGGTTATGAAGGTGTTCATCCTGAAGGAAGGCAAGGAATACAACCAGGGCGTCGCGTATCTCGACGACGGCACGATGGTTGTGGTGGACAACGCGCGAAAGATGATCGGCAAGACGATCGATGTCGTCGTCACGAGCGTGCTGCAGACGACGGCGGGCAAGATGATCTTCGGGCGCTTCATCGATTCGGCGACGGCGGCGCAGGCGTCGCCGGTGGGGAGCCCCGCGCCCGAGAGCGACGCGGTGCGCCGCGTGCGTCCGCAGCAGATGCCACCGTCGGCAGCGGCCGCTGGAAAATGACGACGGCTGTAATGCAAGATGCGAAATTCAAAATGCAAACACTACGCATGCCGACACTCGCGTGTAGACTGTGTTTGCATTTTGCATTTTGAATTTTGAATTACAGAGTTCCGCCATTCCACTGGTGGCGCACGGTCTTTTTCCTGATCCCCGCCATCACGGTCTACACGATCGTGCTCGGCACGTTCTCGATCGGGTCGAGCCTGTTCGAGAGGAGCGGGCGATTCGCGCACTGGTGCGCCCGCATGTGGTCGCGCCTGATCCTGGCGACAACCGGCGTGCACGTGGATATCGTGGGGCTCGAGCGCCTCGAGCCTGACCGGGCGTATGTCTTCGTGTCGAATCACCAGAGCATTTACGACATTCCGATCCTGTTCTGGGCCCTGCCGTACCAGATTCGCATCATTGCGAAGGAATCGCTCGGGCGCTTCCCGTTTCTCGGCTGGCATCTGCGCCGCACGGGTCACATGCTCGTCGATCGCCGCCATCCCGATCGCTCCGCGATCTTCGGCCGCGCATCCCGCCTGATGAAGGACGGTCTCTCGCTCATCGTCTTTCCTGAGGGAACGCGCAGCCGCGACGGACGGGTCGCGCAGTTCAAGGGAGGGAGCTTCTACCTCGCGCTCGATGCCGGTCTGCCGGTTGTTCCGCTGTCGGTTGTCGGCAGCCGCCATGTCATGTTGAAGGGACGCCTCGCGACCTATCCTGGACGCGTCAAGCTCGTGGTACACGAGCCGATCGACACGAGCGACGTGGCTGGGGGCGATCCGCGTGCCGCGAGGGCTTTTGCCGCGCGCGTGCGTGATGTGATTGCGCCCGATGCTGAATCGGACATTGCGTCACAGGTGGGGCAAGGCGTGTCAGGGCGATTGTCCCGAGCATCGTCGAGGGACAAGGGGTTTGCGCCGCGTACGTCATGAACTTCGCCATCGCGTCCGATCTCGCGTCAATCGTTCGTCCTGGGGTGCTGTGGCTCGAGGACGCGACCGTCGTCGATCGCGATCATGGGATGGACGCGCCGCTTGCCGCCGCAGAAGCGGCTGTTCGCATTAATCCTCCGGCAGAAACCACGTCGGTGAGGACGATGTACAAGCGCGTCGGGCTTGATCCGACCAAGACGCGACCATCGTCGGAAGCGCTGTTGCGCCGCGTACGGAAGGGCGACCCGCTGCCGCGCATCAACTCGATGGTCGACGTATGCAACTGGTGCTCGTTCGAGTTCCAGCTTCCGTACGGCCTCTACGACGCGGCGCATATCGAGGGCGACGTGACGTTGCGCATCGGCGTCGAAGGCGAATCCTATCCAGGCATCCGCAAGGACGTTGTGCACGTCGGGGGAAGAATCACGCTCGCGGACGCGGCAGGACCGTTTGGCAATCCGACGTCCGATTCCGCGCGGACGATGGTGACGACGGCGACCACACGTGCGCTGGTGGTGGTCTTCGCGCCGCGCGACCTCGAGGCGAAGCGGCTGGCACGGATCCTCGACGTCACCGCCGAGCGCATGACGAAGTTCACGGGCGGGCGCGTCGCGTCACGTCAGCTCTCGTAGAACCTCAGCCGCTGCCGAGCCACCCGGTCGGCAGCAATTCTGCAGGGCTGAGCGGCGTATGACACCAGGAAAGTGCTCAAAGAGCCTGCTGCGTTGCGCAACGCTTGCAACCGTGCTCGCGATTAGTGCCTTCACGGCCGTCTCGTGTGTGCGTGCGGTACCACGGTTAGTCACAGAGAACTCCCCAACCGTCGATATCGCGCAACTCTGGCAAGAGCCTCTTGATCTCGCGTCGCGCGATCTTTTTCACGGCCCAGGCGGCAAGGCACTCGCTCCCGATGCGGCGACGCCGTTTACCTTTGTCAGCGAGGATAGCGGCGGGTACAGCCTCGGGTACGACGTACGGGACCCCGATGGGAGACTCTGGAGCGTCAAGCTCGGTCCTGAAGCGCAGACAGAAGTCGTGGTCTCACGCGTGCTGTGGGCAATCGGGTATCACCAGCCTCCAATCTACTACCTCGCGAACTGGACGCTGGTAGGAGGGCAGTCCGCGCCGCAACAGGGCGGACGTTTCCGGCCGGACCTGCCGGATCGCCAGCCTGTCGGCACCTGGTCGTGGTACGAGAACGAGTTCGTCTCGACGCAGCCGTTCAAAGGATTGATCGTGGCCAATGTCCTTCTGAACAACTGGGACTGGAAGACATCCAACAACAGGGTCTATCAGGTCGAGGAGCCCGGGGGGGCCCGACGACGTGTGCACGTCGTCCGGGATCTTGGCGCGTCCCTTGGCCGCACCTCCCTCTCCCCGTTGCTCCGTCCCTTCCGGATCGAGGCCTTCAAGCAGGGCAGCCGAAACGATATCGACGGATTCGAATCGCAGGGGTTCATCGAAAAGGTCACGGGCGATCGCGTGAGGTTTCACTACCACGGCATTCACGGCGCGCTGCTGAACACCCTGTCGCCGCGCGATGTCGTGTGGGCATGCGAGCTGATGTCGCGGCTCTCCGATGGCCAGTGGAACGATGCATTTCGAGCCGCGGGCTACTCGCCGGAAGAGAGTCGCCGTTATGTCATGAAGATCAAGAGGAAGATTGCCGAAGGCCTGGCTCTGCCCCGTCTCTGAGGATTCGGCCGCCGTCTCACACGCACCAGCAAGGACTTCCTCGCATCGAGGGTCATAGCCGTCAGCCCGTCGAACGTGGGACGGGCGCTGTGATGCCATATACACTAATGTTCTGCGCGCATGCATGTTTCAGCGATTATTGCCGCCGGTGGCCGTGGCGCGCGCTTCGCCGGCTCGCAGCCGAAACAGTTGCTGATGCTTGGCGGCGTTCCGATCCTCAAGCGCACGGTCGACGCCTTCCTGCGTGGCTATCCGTTCATCGAAGTCATTGTCGCGCTGCCCGCGGAGCTCGCCGCCAATCCTCCTGACTATCTCGACGACGTGATCGTCGTCGAAGGGGGCGCGCGCAGACAGGATTCAGTGGCGAACGCGTTTCGAGCGGTGGCGCCCAGCGCGCAAGTCATCGTGATTCACGATGCGGCGCGGCCGCTGGTCACTCCGTCGTTGATCGAGCGCACCGTCGACGCCGCGATCACGCATGGGGCGGCGATTGCGGCGCTTCAGGCGACCGACACGGTCAAGGTCGGCGACGCATCGCGCATGATTCGCGGAACGCTGCCGCGTGACGAGATTTTTCTGGCGCAGACACCGCAGGCATTTCGCGTGGGTGTGCTGCGCGATGCGCTGGCCCTCGCCGCGTCTGCCTCCGATGCGACCGATGAAGCGATGCTCGCGGAGCAGGCAGGCCATCATGTCCGCCTCGTCGACGGCGATCCCCGCAATCTCAAAATCACGACCCCAGAAGATCTCGAGACGGCGGAGCGGCTCATCGGTGCGCGCAGCAGTGCTCCGGTCATGCGGATCGGCAACGGATACGATCTTCATCGGCTGGTGGCGGGTCGCCCTCTGATTCTGGGAGGCATCACCATCCCGTTCGACAAGGGCCTGCAGGGACACTCCGATGCCGACGCCGTCTGCCACGCGATCACCGATGCGATCCTTGGCGCTGCTTCCGCCGGCGACATCGGCCGACATTTTCCGGACACCGACGCGGCGTGGAAAGACGCCAACAGCATCGTGCTGCTGCAGCAGGCCTCGCAGATCGTCAGCCGTGCCGGCTACGCGATTGTGAACCTTGACGTCGTCGTGATCGCGCAGCAGCCCAGGCTGGTGCCGCACATCGACGCGATTCGCCACAGCGTGGCGCGCGCACTCGGTATCGACGTGCAGCAGGTGAGCGTCAAAGGAAAGACAAACGAAGGTGTTGATTCGATGGGCGCCGGCGAGTCGATCGCCGTGCATGCCGTGGCCCTCCTTCAAGGGGTCGGGAGTCACTCTTAGAGGCCCCCATTTACATGCGTCTCAGATTCGCGCCCAGTCCCACAGGCCAACTTCACGTCGGCAATGCTCGCACCGCGCTCTTCAATTGGCTGATGGCGCGCGGCGCCGGTGGCACGTTCATCCTCCGCATCGAGGACACCGATTTTGCGCGATCGACGAGAGAGGCCGAGGGGACCGCGATCGAGGATCTTCGCTGGCTTGGCCTCAACTGGGACGAGGGTGCCGACGCCGGCGGCGAGCGCGGTCCGTATCGACAGTCCGAGCGCCTGCACATCTACCGCGCGCATGCGGTGGAGCTGATGTCGGGCGGCAAGGCCTATTACTGCTTCTGTGCCGAAGAGCAGCTCGAGATGGACCGGTACCAGGCGCTGCGCGCCGGCCAGCCGCCGAAATACGTGGGCCGCTGCCGCAACATTCCGCGTGACGAGGCGCGGCGGCGTGTCGAGGGCGGTGAAACGGCGGTGATCCGTTTCCGCGTGCCGGAGGGCGAGCGCGAGATCGCGTTCACCGATCTCGTCCGCGGGCGCGTCTCGTTCAGCAGCGAAGTGATCGGCGACTTCGTGCTCCTGCGTTCCGGCGGCGTTCCCGCGTACAACTTCGCCGTGGTCGTGGACGATGCGTTGATGGAGATTACCCACGTCATCCGGGGCGAGGATCACATCTCGAACACGCCGCGACAGCTGCTGCTCTATGAGGCGTTCGGCTGGACGCCCCCGCTGTTCGGGCACGTCTCGATGGTGCTGGGCCCCGATCATTCGAAGCTGTCCAAGCGTCACGGTGCGACGTCGGTTTCCGAGTTCAGGGAGCACGGCTACTTGCCGGAAGCGCTTGCCAACTATCTCGCGCTCCTCGGCTGGTCGCCGGGTGAAGGCGAGGAGTTGCTGCCGCTCGACGAGCTGGCACGACGATTCCGCATCGAGGACGTCGGCAAGAGCGCGAGCGTGTTCGATCCGGAGAAGCTCGCCTGGGCGAATCGGCACTATCTGAAGGCGGAGACGGGGGACCGCCTGGTCCACCTTGCGCTACCGTTCCTGACGCAGGCCGGTTGGGTGTCGACGCCGACGATGCCGGCGCTGGAGTTCCTGGCTCGTGCCGTGGCGGTGGCCGCGGCGTCCGTCGATCGCCTCGATCAGGTTCCTGCGCGGCTGCGGTTCCTCTTCGACTATTCCGCGGCGCGCGTTCTCGAAGATCCGGCTGTGCGGGCCGAAGCCGAGGCTGCGCGCAGCGTGATTGCCGCTCTTGCCGAGGAGCTCGCCTCATTCGGGCCCCTGGCCGATCGCGACACATTTCGCGCGGCGGCCCAGCGAGTGCGCGAGCGCACCGGCGCCAAGGGCAAGGCGCTGTTTCATCCGATCCGCCTGGCGGTGACCGGCGAGCCCGAGGGGGTCGAGCTCGATCTCGCGGTGCCATTGATCGAGCGTGGAGCCTCGCTGGCGGCCGAAGGCGGGACCGGCATCAGCCGCATCGCGAGTGCCGCCGAGCGTTCCATCGCGTTTCTGCACGAGCTTGAACGTGCGGGCTCGAAGGCGTGATCATTTACGGGATCAACCCGATCCTTGAAGCGCTGCGCGCGGGGCGCGTGAAGGAGATTCGTGTCGGCGAGCGAGGCAACGAGAGGCTCCGGCAGCTGCTCGCGCTCGCAGCGGAGCGCCGCGTCCGCGTGAGGCGCGTGCCGGTCGACACCCTCGAGCGCGAGTCGCGGCGCGGCGTTCACCAGGGCGTCGTCGCGGACATCGAGGCAGGCGCGAACTACAGTGTCGACGAACTCGTGCGCGGCGCCTCCGGTCCCCCGCTGCTCGTCGTCCTCGACGGCATCGAGGATCCGCATAATCTCGGCGCGATTATCAGAACCGCCGATGCGGCGGGCGTCGATGGAGTCGTGGTGCAAAGCCGCCGATCGGCCGCGCGCGATGGCGCGGCGGCCAAAGCCTCGGCCGGGGCCGTTGCGCACGTGAAGGTCGCGGAGGTCGTTAACATTGCCCGCGCGGTCGAGGAGTTGAAGGATGCCGGAGTCTGGACGATTGGGCTGGCGGGCGACGCGCCGACCGCCTATGACGCCATCGATTTCACCGTCCCGACCGCCGTGGTTTTGGGGTCGGAAGGGCCCGGATTGAGGCGTCTCGTTCGTGAACGGTGCGACCATCTGGCGTCGATTCCGATGCACGGCCACGTCGGGAGCCTGAACGTGTCGGTTGCGGCCGGAATCGTGTTGTTCGAGGCAATTCGCCAGCGTAGGAAAAAATCTTGACCGGTTGGCGGGGTTTGTTAGGCTGGCACGCTAAGTGCTATAATCCGCTCTTTGTCTGGCTGGCGTAGCTCAGGCTGGTAGAGCAGCTGATTTGTAATCAGCAGGTCGGGGGTTCAAATCCCTCCGCCAGCTCCATCGATTGGGCCCCGCCGGCGCTTCCTCTGAATCAGTCGAAGAGGGTCTTCACGAACGCCGGACGCACGGACTCCAAAACACAGACGATAACGAAGGCCGAGACAACCCGAGGCACGGCGCCCGCGAGTACCCGGTCTTTGAGCAAAAAAGTGATATCGGGGAGGTGGCAGAGCGGTCAATCGCAGCAGGCTGTAAACCTGCCGCCTTCGGGCTACGGAGGTTCGAACCCTCCCCTCCCCACCACCCTTCGTT
>Ga0105347_1000032_pt1 | contig 63268 bp, 69 predicted proteins | sample EasRivMeERMLT890_FD_89677 | JGI IMG/M metagenome (GOLD analysis project Ga0105347, IMG submission 89677) | Soil microbial communities from meander-bound floodplain in the East River, Colorado, USA - East River MetaG ERMLT890 | ecosystem: Environmental > Terrestrial > Soil > Floodplain | place... | reverse complement strand
CTCGCCGGGCCGAAATCCGTCGCGTCTGGCGTTACAACAAGACTTGCTGGACTTTGGTGGCGGTGGGCGGATTCGAACCGCCGACGCCGCGGATATGAGCCGCGTGCTCTGACCAACTGAGCTACACCGCCGTGTGACCGTAGTGACCTTTATAAACTATGACGGGTTAGAAAAAAGATCAAGCTTCGGCAATGCATGATGTCTAACTCCACTGGTCCGCAGCGACGATCCGTGTCACCTGCTTATGCCCTCGGCTGATTTGATAAAGCACCTTATCGACGATCTCCAGGCAACTGAGTTTGTTGCCGTACACAAGGCCGGTATCGAGGCCGATTTTGAAGGGTAGATCAAAGAGCACGGAATTTCGGGGCGTGTGTCCGAACACTACGGTGTAAGGAAGCCTGTGGGGATGGCTGATAAACTCATTGCGGATCCAGAGAAGATCGGTATCGGTTTGCTTCTCTAAGGTCTTCAACGGGTGAATGCCGGCATGGACCAAGATGAATGGCGCCATGACAAAGTAACGTTTTAGGTTCTTGAGAAACTCGATATGATCTGGGGCAATTCGTGCAAGGGTATCGTCTAACGAAATTTGTTTTGGTTTTATACCGTAACTGTAAAGTGTTGCCAGCCCGCCATTATATAAGAACATGTCACCGTGCTGACCAGGCAGGCCAAGGTAAGCCATAAACATGTCTTCATGATTACCTTTTAAGCAGATTAGCTCCAGATCCTTCCGTTTCTGCAACTCCAGAATGTAGGTCAAGACACCCTTCGAATTAGGCCCCCGATCCACATAATCTCCCAGGAAAACCAGGCGGTCACCGGATTCCAGTGGGAGACCCTCGATCAGGTATGCCAACTCGTCAAGGCATCCGTGTATATCTCCGATCACGTAACAACGCATGAAGTACCCTTATGGTAAGCTGCTCTGGTGCGTCGTGCAAGGCCGTCTGCCGCGATGCGGTTGTACGGATCCGCGCCGTGGACGGATCAAGCCTTGAATAAGGGCGGGGTCGGTGACTGGTTGTTTTCGTCAGGGCAGCGGTTCTGAACTGCGCATTTAGCGAAGAGCAGGGATAGAGATGGCGGACGGAACTCCACCGTCTTATGGAAAAAGCGATCGGAAAAATCGAGGTAGTGACTGGCGGGTTACCTTAGCGCTAAAGGTGGTCAGCCGAAAATTCAGATTACAACCAGCTTAGATTCAATCCGATGGGCCGTTTGCCTACGGGGCGGTTGGCAGATCGAGTACGAGGATGAAGATCCGGAAATCGGCCGCCTTTTCGAAGCAGAATGCGCCAAGTCCGGGGCGGAAGTTAAGATGCCGCCGATCACACTTTGCGCGCCAATTGACATAAGGCATGGTTTTTTCTAATAATAATCTAATTTTGGTAAGCGTTGCTTTCTCAAGGAGACAGACATGCTGAAACTGGTCGGGTTGACTGAAGGCCATTATGAATGCCGCTCGTTAGACGAAACGCTGCCCATCTTTTCCGAGCTCTTAGCACTGGAAGTCGTGGAGCGGAAGGAAAAGGAAGCCGTGGTGAAGCATCCCAACACGGAATGGCGCTTGGTTGTCCACGAGGGCGGACCCAATGCCGCCAACAAACCGCACAGCAATCACTACGGATTTCGCGTTGCGTCTTCCAAAGAAATCCCGCGAGCGTACGAATATCTCTCCGACCACAAAGCTCAATATGGGATCAAGAGCGTGACGAAACCTCACGAGGCGCATTTTGCCTATTCGGTTTATTTCAAGGAACCCGGCGGGAACGATCTCGAGATCGAGTATTACAATCCACAGGCCGTGAAGCATGGCCGCACGATCGCTGCGCCGCACTGGAAAGAGCCGATCAGTGAAGACCGTTTTCCGGGGAGGGGCTATATTCCTCAAGCCATGACTCACGGAACTTTGAACTGCGACGACAAAGCGACGAACGATCGGTTCCTGGAAGAGGTCCTTGGGTTCAAGATCGTCGGGGGCGGAAGGATGTCGACCTATATTCGCCACCCCGACACACCCTGGTATATCGTGGTGCTGCCGACGACCCATCGCGACTACTTATCGCCGGCTAGTCGCTTTACGCTAAAAGTGGCATCTGTGGAAGAAGTCGAAGATGCTCACAAAGAGTTCTCGACCAAAGGGAAACAGATCGGTATCAACGAGCTTTGGGACCTGGAGGAGAAAGACGGCCGGGCGTTCTTTATCTTCAGCGACATTAGCCGGAACTGGTGGGAAGTCACCTCCTAACCCCACGATTCACCCTCCTTTGGTCCACACGTTTGACGCCGCTGACCCGATTCTCTCAGCGGCGTTGCCATTTTCTCCGCTTCAATTCGCGGCACTGCAATCGCCGGAATTATTACCGAAACTGTGGCATGACCTTGGTGGCGAAGGCTGCGACGGTCTCGTGATAGACCTTTCGGGCGGGTGTGAGCATGAGATGCTCGACGCCGTGGTCTTTCAGTTCTTCGATCCGCTCAATGCATTCTTTCGGTGTGCCTGCGATGGAGAAGCGATGAACGAGGTAGGCACTAACCAGTTCGGGAGCGACTCTTTCTTCCATGGGTTGCATGACGTCGAAGCCGGCCATGAATTTTTCGATGCCATCGAGTTCCTCGAGGGGGACGGTCTCCAGGGTGAAGCGAAAATTGTGATGGGCCCGATTGGCAATACGATTGCGAACGATACGGCGCGCCTCGTCGCCGTTGTCGCGGACGCAGAGCATTCCGGCGGCGAGGATAGCGACGTCACTTTCGCTTCGACCGGCCTCAGCAGTTCCTTCACGGATTTTCTGGCGTGCCCAGTCTAACACGCGAAGATCGAAACCAGTGCCGAGAATAACACCGTCAGCGGATCGGCCGGCGAGGCGAAGACCTTTGGGACCTTCCGCGGAAACGTAGATTGGTACCGGCCGAAGGTTGAAGCCAATCCCGACCTTGCCTGTGGGAAAAGTGATGCGCTTGCCCTGAACCAAATCGCGGATCAGCTTGACTCCGGTTTCGAATTCTGCAAGCGGCGTCGCCTTGCACCCCTGCGAGTACACGGGGCCATCCCCGGTACCCAATCCCAAGATCGCGCGGCCCTTGGAAATCTCGTTGAGCGATGCGGCGGCCCCCGCCAGTACGGTGGGGTGACGGAAGACCATATTGGTTACGGCAATGCCCAGCCACACGCGTTTTGTCAGCATGGCGCAGGTGGCGAGGGTCTGAAATGAATCGATGGAGCTCAGGTGACTTTCGCCGATAAAGATGCCGTCGTAGCCCAGCTCTTCGACGCGCTGGGCGCGTTGATGTATGTCGTCGATGTTTTTGACACCGCCGTGAACGCTGTGAAGACTAAAGCGCATCGTTCGCTTCCCTAGGCGATCAGGATTATCTCTCTTTAGGGTCGACTGAAGGCAACCACGCCGCAACCTGTGGCCCAAGGCACGACCGGTTCGTAGGCGAGCACGGTGGCTTTCCAGTCAGGCAAAGCGCCTGCCAACGTAATCCAGGTTCTGATTTCGTGTCCCCCGGAGCCGGCTTCGCGGCTTATTTCTTCATGGGTGTATTGGGCGAGCTGGCTGCGATCTCCAGTCGTTAGAATGTCCAAGAATCGTTTGTCGAAGGGAATGTTGATTTTTCCATGCTTGGCTTCTCCAGGCCAATGCGAGAGACCGCCGGTGGCCACGATGGCGACGCGTTTGGATTCTTTCTCCAATGCCGCTCCGAGGACGCGACCCAACGTGTGACAACGCTTCGGCGATGGCATAGGCGGGGTGAGGGTGTTCAGTATGAGCGGAACCACAGGAATTTCCATTCGCGGCGTTAAAAAGTGAATGGGTAACATGGTCGCGTGATCGAAGAGCAGCTCATCCGAGTAGGATAAATCGAAGCCGCTTTCGAGACAGTGATCCAGCAGTTGTGCGGATAATTGAGCGTCCCCGGGAATCCGGCGCTTGGCTATCCGCAGCCATTCTTCGACGGGTCCGTAGTAATGATCCGCTCGCCCAATACAAAAAGTCGGCATATGGTTTAAAAAAAAATTGGCCCAGTGTTCGACACTGATGGCGAGGAGGACATCGGGCCGTGTCGCGTCAAGCATGCCCTGGAGACGGTGATAGCTACCGATAATTTTGTCCGCTTGTTCCTTGGGTGCCGCCTCGGTCCACGCTGTTATTCCCGGGGCGTGACTTGCGGCGCAAGCAAAAACGATAGACATGCTTAATCCAATCCCGCCAAGGCCTTGGCGTAATCTTCGTTCGGCACTTTGTGAATCAAAGTGAACGGGCGCAGCAGCAAAGAGTGCACGCCGAGCATATAAAGGGTGCGTATATCTAGATCAAGCGCCGCGCTGGCTTCCCGCTCGGTGAGATCATAACCGCTTATGAACGCCGCAGGATCATGGCGATAGCGCTCGCGCTGGGTTTCATCGCGGTTGACGTGATAAATCAGTTTTTGCAGTTCATACAGGCTCATGTCTAGCTCTCCAGCCGTAGATGTAGCCAAGGGATGACGGTTTCAAAAACGAACGGAATATTCCCCATGTGGCCGCCGGGAAAAAGTCGAATCGTCTTGGGATCGCCATGCTCCAGGAGCAGATAAAGATCCTCCAGCGGGACCTGCCTGTCTTCCTTCCCGTTGACGATAAGCAGCGGTGCGCAGGATCTGTCCAGCAAGTTTTGAGTTTTCAACGAAAGTGCCGGCATCACCTGATTCAGTTCTTCTAGGGTTTTCTTGCCGAATAGATTGGCCCGCGCCTCGATGAGATCGAACAGGTAGGAATCGGCGTTGCGCGATTTCTCTTGCCACTGGGGCTGGAAAAAAAAGTGAATGCCACCGCCCCAGTTGACTACGGCGCGCAGGCGTTGGGCTTCGAGGTGGGCGAGCTTGGTTGCCCAATAGCCGCCGAAACTCGCACCTACTACGGCGACCCGATTCGGATCAACTTCGGGTCGTTTGACCAGATAGTCGAGCGCGGCGACGTGAACCTGATGGGCATCCGGTGACGCGAGCATGGGGCACTCACCAGTGCCGGGACTGTCGAGCACCAGACAACCCCAGCCCTCTCTGACAAACCTTTCGGCGAAAGTGTGGCGCTCTTCCTTCCAATTGTCGATGCCGCCCCAGTGCATGATGAGCGGAGCAGGGACCTGCTTCGGCAAACGGAGATGGCCGACGATTTGTTTACCCCCGAATGGTATGACCACACGCTCCAGCGGAATCTCAAAATACTTGGATGCGGCAAGATGCATCTCCCGAGCTTTGCGATACGCATGTATCTTGCCGGGCGTACTCGGAAAGGGGTGACGAGCGATTCCGTAATAACCATAGGACTTCAGATAAGCCTCTTTGGCTTCGTGGGTTTCACTTGAAACCTCTGCTGTTCGCGCTCTTTCCTCCCAACGTGCTCCCAGCTCATTCCAGGCGGCGGCCCAAGCTTCGCCCTCCACGCTGTTCAATTTTGCGATTGCTTCTTCCGCTTCCTGTTTGTCGGCGTGATTGAAAGGTGCTCGGTGGCCCACCCGGCTGCGGATGTCGTTCTTGATATCGTCAAGGGTTCGTGGTCTATCCATGATGCTTCCTAATATGATCAAAACTTGAATTTGTCCTATCAAAACTGACCATAGAAAGATATATCTAAGAAAATTGCTGCAATTGTTCGACCAGGTCAGCGACAGGCTTGAACCCGCGTTTGCGCCCGTCCGATTTTCAAGTCTCGTTTGTGTGGTTGGCCGCTTATCGTTGGTTCTCTCGATAAGAGATTGCGCCCAAGACCGTTCGGGGGTTGACCTTTAGGTGGCTCCATGTCATGCCAATCATATATCCCTTCTTTACAAAGTTTTCTTTTTCGGTATAGATTTTTCAATCTCGTCACGGAGCCAATCATGGCATCGATCATAGACGGCAAAGCCGTCGGCAAAGAAGTACAAAAGCAAATCAAAGAAGGGGTCGAAGGGCTTGAGCGACGTTGGGGAATGGTGCCGGGACTGGGCGTCGTGGTGGTTGGAGATGATCCGGCGTCCCACATCTACGTCAAGAACAAGGAAAAGGCATGCAAAGAGGTGGGGATAAAATCCTACGAGTACTTGCTCCCTGCGACGGTATCCGAGAGAGAGTTGTTGGCGTTGGTTCACCAGCTCAATAAAGACAAAAATGTCCATGGAATTTTAGTCCAACTTCCCTTACCTGCGCACATCCGGCCCGAGAAGATTCTCGAAACGGTCTCTCCTTACAAAGATGTGGATGGGTTTCATCCTATGAGCCAGGGCATGCTGCTCCTTGGCGGTGATGGTTTCAGACCCTGCACTCCGATGGGGATCATGAAGCTCTTGGAATCCGTCGGTTGCGATCCCAAAGGAAAGAACGCTGTGGTCGTGGGTCGCAGTAATATAGTGGGCAAGCCAGTGGGATTAATGCTGCTCGAACGACACGCGACGGTGACTCTCTGTCACTCCCGGACCGCCAGCCTGCGCGACGAAGTGGCTCGTGCCGATATTCTTGTCGTCGCCATCGGCAAGGCAGGGTTCGTTAGGGGCGACTGGATTAAGCCTGGCGCGGTGGTGGTGGATGTCGGTGTGAATCGGCTGCCGAGTGGGAAGTTGACCGGCGATGTGGAGTTTGAAACTGCCAAGGAGCGGGCGGCATGGATTACGCCGGTTCCGGGTGGGGTCGGCCCCATGACAATCTGTATGCTTCTTCACAACACGCTCAAGGCGGCCAAAGATTCCCTGCAACGCGAGAAATAATCGACCGGTGCCTGGTTTGAGAACGCCGTGGCGCACGGAATGAAGAGAACTCCACTTTATGCCATGCATCGGCGCGCGGGCGCGAGGATGGTGGAGTTTGCTGGCTGGGAGATGCCGGTTCAATACCGTGGTGTCATCGACGAACACGTGGCGGTTCGTCAGCGCGCAGGGCTCTTCGACGTCAGCCATATGGGGGAAATCGAGATCCGCGGTCCGGCGGCGCTGGACCTCTGTCAAAGAGTTACGGCCAACGATGTCTCGCGGCTCAAACTGCAACAGGCCCAGTACAATCTGTTGATGAACGAGAACGGCGGCATCGTCGATGACGTTATTTTCTACCGTCTCGAGTCAAATTATTTCTTGGTCTGCGTGAATGCCTCCAATTCCGACAAAGCTTTCACGTGGATTCAGAAACAAGCCCAAGGCGATGTCGAGTTGAACAACGTGAGCTCTCGCTATGCCCAATTGGCCCTTCAAGGTCCGTTGGCGGAAAAGATCTTGCAACCGCTGACGCCCGTGGACCTGGGCGAGATTCATGCATTTTTCTTCGCATCCGGCGAGGTGAGTTCGATTCGTTGCTTGATTGCGCGCACGGGCTATACGGGGGAAGACGGTTTCGAGCTCTACTGTGACCCGTCGGAAGCGGAGCGTTTGTGGACGGTGTTGCTTGAAAGCGGAGAGCCCGCGGGACTTGAGCCGGCGGGTCTCGGTGCCCGTGACACGCTCCGATTGGAAAAGGGCTATCCATTGTACGGCCACGAGCTGGATGATACGACGACGCCGCTGGAAGCCGGGTTGGAGTGGGTCGCGAAACTGGCTAAAGGGCCATTCATCGGGCGGGAAGCCCTGTTGAAACAGAAAGAGCAGGGGGTCCTGCGAAGGCTCGTCGGGTTGGAGCTTTTGGATCCGGGAATCGCGCGAAGCGGTTATGCCCTATTCAAGAACGGAAAATCCGTCGGTCGGGTGACGAGCGGCACGAAGTCTCCCACCCTCGGGAAATCGATTGCGCTCGCCTACGTGGCCAGCGAAGAGACTGGACTGAATAACTCGATCCAAGTAGAAATTCGTGGCCGAAAGATCGCAGCGCAGATAGTTCCTTTGCCGTTTTACCCGCGGTAACGAGAGAAGTAATAAGCCATAAAGTAAGGAGGTTAGCGATGGAGTTTCCCGAAGGCCTGAAATATTCCAAAGAACATGAATGGGTGCTCGTCGAAGGCAATACCGCTACGATTGGGATTACTGAGTTCGCCCAGGAAGAGCTGGGCGACGTTGTGTACGTGGAACTGCCCGAAGTTGGAGAAAAGGTCGTGAAAGACGATCCTTTCGGCGCGGTGGAGTCTGTGAAGGCGGTCTCTGACGTCTACGCGCCGGTGGGTGGAACGGTTCTCGAAGTTAATGATGTGTTGCCGGATAATCCGGAGACTATCAACGATGATCCTTACGGTGATGGGTGGATGATCCGGGTTGAAATGACGGATGAGGACGATCTTAAGGATTTGATGACCGCGGAGGAGTACGCTGAATATGTAGATCAACAAAAGGAAGACGAGGACGAAGAAGAGGAGGACGACGAAGCGGAAGAAGAAGAGGAGGAATAGCTTCCAGGAATGCGCTACACTCCCCACACTCCCCTCGACAAGGAGCAGATGCTCCGAGTCATTGGAATCGATTCCCTTGACGAACTATACCGTCACGTTCCGGAAACCCTCCGCAACCGCGCCAAGATCGGTCTTCCCGAAGGTTTGACCGAGTTGGCGGTTCGCCGGCGTCTGGCCGCGCTGGCCGCCAAAAACGCAACCCCTTCCGAGTGGAGTTTTTTTCTGGGTGGCGGGATCTATCACCATTTCATACCGAGCGCAGTAGATGCGGTTATCTCCCGTTCGGAGTTTGCCACTTCCTACACGCCTTACCAACCGGAAGTCAGCCAGGGCACGTTGCAAGCCTTGTTCGAGTACCAGACGTTGGTCTGTCAGCTCACTGGCATGGAAGTATCCAACGCAGGGGTCTATGACGGGGCTTCTGCGGCCGCAGAAGCGGTTCTTATGTCTCGGCGCATCCAGCCGCTGAATCGACGGCGAGTTTTGCTGTCCAGAGCCCTGCATCCGCACTATCGTGAGGTTATTTCGACCTATTTGAAGAATCTCAACGATATGCGACTGGAAGAAGTTGGCTTCGATAACAGTGGTGGAACCGATTTGGAACAGCTGACGGCAAAGCTTGACCATCAATCCATGTGTGTCGTCGTAGGCTATCCGAATTTTTTCGGTATCATCGAAGATCTCACCCCGATACAGGCTGCTTGCGCCAGCTCCGGTGCACAACTGATTACCGTGACAGCAGAACCGTTGGCGTTGGGCGTCCTCAAGCCCCCCGGGGAATGGGGTGCGGACATTGCTGTGGGCGAAGGACAGAGTTTGGGAGTTCCCATGACGCTGGGCGGCCCGGGATATGGTTTCTTCGCCTCTCAGAGGAGGTTCGTACGCAGCTTGCCGGGTCGTTTGGTCGGAGAAACCGTCGACGCCGAAGGTCAACGCGGTTTCGTGTTGACCCTCGCGACACGCGAACAGCATATTCGCCGCGAGAAGGCGACCTCCAATATTTGCACCAGTCAAACGCTGTGTACGCTGGCATCGACGGTTTTTATGTCTCTCCTAGGCAAGACCGGAATGCGCCGACTCGCAGAAGTGAACGTTTCGCGCGCTCACGAGGCCTGCGATCGGCTCGTCGACGAGGCCAAACTCGAGTTTTGCTTTTCACGCCCGTTTTTTAACGAGTTCGTTTTACGTGCCAAGAATTTGCCCGATCTTATGAAGCGCTGTGCCGCGGAGCGGATCGTGCCGGGGGTGCCCTTGGGTCAGTGGTATCCTGAGCTCCATGATTGTTTGTTAGTTTGCGTCACGGAAATGAACCAGAGAAAGGAGATCGATCGCCTTGTCGGAAGTATCGGTGGGTAGGCGCTTGCAACCGGCTGCTCCCCGGCTGCTGTTTGAGAGCGGATCGTCGGGACGGAGTGCTTTCTATTGGCCAGATGGGGATGACCAAGGCCAAGGAAACATCCCGGAGACGCTATTGCGGCACGATATCCCTGGGTTTCCCGAATTGGGGGAGTTGGAAGTGTTGCGCCACTTCACGCGCCTCTCGCAGCGAAATTTCGCTATCGAAAGCCAGTTCTATCCCTTGGGTTCTTGTACGATGAAATATAATCCCAAGGTCAATGAAGTAGCGGCGCGACTTCCTGGATTTGCGCAAATTCATCCGTTGGCTCCCGTCGAGGTGCTGCAAGGGGCCATGGAGTTGCTCTACGATCTGGAGCGAATGCTCTTGGAAATCTGCGGGATGGACTCCGTGAGCTTGCAGCCATCGGCGGGCGCCCAGGGCGAGCTAACCGGGTTGATGCTGATTCGCGCCTGTCTAGCTGAAAGAGGAAATCCTCGCAAGAAAATCATCGTCCCGGACACGGCGCACGGAACCAACCCTGCGAGCTCAACGTTGTGCGGCTATGATGTCGTGCAAATTTCCTCCACCGCCCAAGGCGTGATCGACCCGGCGACGATCGCAAAAGTGATGGATGAGCAGGTCGCCGCGTTGATGATTACGAATCCCAACACACTGGGGCTGTTCGAAAAGGACATTGAGGCGATTGCTGAGGTCGTCCATGGAAAGGGTGGCTTGGTGTATCTCGATGGCGCGAATCTCAACGCGCTTATGGGCGTTGCGAAGCCCGGTCACATGGGTGTCGACGTGCTTCATATGAACCTCCACAAGACATTCTCCACACCCCATGGCGGCGGCGGTCCAGGTGCCGGGCCGGTTGCGGTTAAGAAGATGCTGTCCGACTATCTGCCTGTGCCACGGATCGCTAAGAACGCCGGCACCTTTTACTTGCAGGAGCGTTGTCCTAAAACGATCGGCCGCGTGCGCTCGTTTTTTGGCAATTTTGGAATCTTGGTCCGAGCCTACACCTACATTATCTCGATAGGAGGGAATGGTCTCGAGGAGTCAAGCCGCATGGCGCTCCTCAACGCCAACTATATTCGCAAGCGGTTGGAAAAGAGTTATCAGCTTGCTTACAATGAGCCCTGCATGCACGAGTGCATTTTTACGGACCGGCTGCAGCATAAGCACGGTATTAGTACACTTGATATTGCAAAGCGGCTTTTGGATTACGATTTCCATCCACCAACGATCTATTTCCCCTTGGTCGTTTCAGGCGCGCTGATGATTGAACCTACGGAAACCGAGACCCCCGAAACTTTGGACGCGTTTGTTGAGGCCATGCTTGCCATCGCGCGGGAAGCCGAAGAGACTCCCGAAGTCGTCAAAGCCGCCCCTCACTCAACGCCGGTAAGGCGCCTTGATGAAGCCAGAGCGGCGCGAAGGCAGATTTTGAGATGGGAGCCGACGCATGGGAAAGCCGAATGATTTGTGGATTCTGTCGTTCCGGTGCGGATGACCGAATTGCCGTCGGTCTAACGCATGTAACGGTAGTTTAGGCGGTTGTCCAAGTACTCGAAGCTCGCGACTATATCGATGCGATTTCTGCCAATCCAGGGTGGTATAGCGCCAAATGGAGCAGCCGCCTTGACCGCCCGCAGGGCTTCCTCATCGAGCAAGTTGGACCCGGAAGAGCGGACAATTTTTGCGCTCTCAAGGTCCCCGTTGCCGAGGATGGAGAACTCCAATAAGAGTCTTCCCTGAAGGCCATACCTGAGTGCCAGTTCTGGATATTGCCACACGACTTCGATGGCCCGTTTGATGCTGTTAAAGTAGGTTACATATTGAGGATCTTTTGTATCCAACCGAACGGGTCCGTCGCTCCCGCGAGTTCTCGCGTCGGCCGACCAGCCTACTGGCGGGAGTAATTCTTTGAGCGTCGGTAGCGGCCGCTCGGCGAAAATTGCCCGGTCGGGGATTGGTTCTCGTACAGGAGGACGCGCTTCTTGACGAGCTGGCTCTTTTTCTTCAGGACTCTCTAGCGGGCTCGCGGTCTTGTCTCGCGCGGTCTTTTCGCGGACGGGTTTTTCCCGTAGGAGGGGCGTGTTTTTCTTTGCAACCTGGACAGGTGCTTTCGAAGGTCGGCGCGGTGTTGCTCTTGGAGCGGGCGATGGTTTTGTTTGGCTCTCCTCGGGCTGTGGCGGGAGCAGTGAAACGGCGATCGTTTCCGGACTGATGGTTCGGTTCACGGGCTGCTGCCACAGCAGCAGCAAAATAACGTGAATGGTCAGCGAAGCGACAAAGAAGCGCAGCAACGGAGTATTCAGATAAGCCACGGGAATAGTGTACTTCACGCCCCGTGGGCGGAGCAAATAAGAGGTTGCAAATCGAACACAGGCTCAATTAGGATTATACCAAAAGGGGGATGCATGTTTGGTCTGGGATTGGGGGAGTTGCTGGCAATTTTGCTGGTTATCATCGTGCTGTTCAATCGTCGATTGCCTGACCTCGGCCAGAGTTTTGGTAGCGCGATCCGAAACTTTCGGAAGGCAGTCAAGGCATCCGACGAGATCGATATCACGCCGCCAACAGATGAGCCCGGCGCCACGGGCAAGAAAGATTGACTGGCCTAAGCTTGACCTTCCACCGCCACGACGGCGCAGCTAAAGTCCTTGATTCCTTTCGTTGATTTGAGAAAGACAATCGTGAACGGAATCGAATCTCCCGGCGGCATTTCGAAAGTCTTCAACGGTTTGAGCCGTTGGAGGTCGGAAATATCCTGCGCCGTCATGCCCCGGATGATTCTCGGCGAAATGGCATTGCCGATCCAGATCGTTTGCTGCTCGATCTCCTTTCCCTCCAGATTGTAGAGTTGTCCGGCGATCCGAACCTCCCGGATGGCAACCGGGTTCTGGTTATAGGCTACACCCGTGACGACGAAGACTTCTCGGTTGCCTTGGATTGTTTGATGGCCAGCCTGTAGTGATTGGAGCGCCATGCCGTCTTTTAGATGATTGTCCTTGAGCACGGACATTCCGATTAAGGGGATCCCTTTTATAATGCGTTCCGAGGCCTCCCCATGGACCCGATGCAGGGCGGTCACGAATGCAAATGAGATGAGGAGGAGGCCGAAAAGCATCAGATAAGGTAGCGTAGAAGCAGGCTGGTCACGGTAGGGATCCAGGGACAGAATGTTATCTGTCGCTTCCCGGGCCATTGGCAGTGGTTGCGATGGCGATTCTTCAGATGGAATGCTACCCGCAGGTTCCATCACTTCCTTTTTTTCCTCGCCATCCCGGCGTCTCGGGGCAGTTAACGGTTTCCCCGGCTTTGATTCGCTGGAATTCATTGACCCGATCTCGGATTGAGTGCTGGTGGCCGGCAACGGTTCCCCAAAGTTTCTCTGGCTTTGAGTTTTTTTGTACTCGTTTGATGGAAAAGTAAAGCTCAATTCCTCATCGGCCTCCGTTTTGGAAAGAGCCTTCTCTGAGCGGTGGGATCTGTCCGCCGGTTGCTCCACCGCTGCGGCTGGTTCAGCCTCGAATGTATGTTTGCATCTGGAGCAACGGAATACCGGTGTAGTATCTTTAAGGACTTCGTCGGCTACTCTGTATGCGGTCTTGCAACTGGGACAGCGAACAATCATAAATGAGTCCTTCAGGAGAGGTTGGGTGCGAAAATGCAAGAAAATCAAGGTGATTGTAGGGGAATTTGCGAGAAATTCAAGGTTCTGACACTAACTCATTGCGTGCGCGTGATAAACGCTGAATAAATCGCGACCGGGTACGTCCAATAAGTAGGGTTATTGTGGAGTTAAGCGACTCGGAGCTGGTCCTGAAATGTCAGGCTGGAGAAATAGATGCGTTCCAGGAGCTGGTCTTGCGATACCAGCAAAAAATTTTCATCGTCATCGTCGGATTACTTCGTAATCGTGAGGACGCCATGGAAGTTGCCCAAGAGGCTTTTTTTCGAGCCTATAGAAAGATCAAGAGCTTTCAAGGGGGTTCTTCGTTCTATACCTGGCTTTACCGCATAGCCGTAAACCTAGCGATCGATTCCCAGCGAAAGCAGAAAAGGACCCCACTGGACTTCCGAGATACCATGGATGGACTCTTTGAGGAGCAAAATGAAGTTGCCAAGGATCCGTTCTCAGATGTTCAAGATCGAGAGCTGAGGGAGAAGCTAGTTTCCGCAATTAACGATTTGACTCCAGAACATAAGGCCGTCATCATACTCAGAACCATAGAAGGTCTCTCCTATAGAGATATCGGTGAGATTTTGGGCTGCTCGGAAGGCACGGTAATGAGCCGGCTTCATTACGCAAGAAAAAAACTTCAGCAAAAGTTAAGCGGGTTTCTGTGAGAAACTGCGAAGACATAAGAGAGTCGCTGGGGGTATGGCTCGATGGTGAGTTGAGCTTAGCGGATGCCGAAGTGATTCGCCTGCACTTGGAGAACTGCGCAGCGTGCGACGAACAGCGACGCCAATGGGTAAAATTGGATGTTTCGCTCAAGAGTCTTACGGAGTCGAATGTCCGGCAGGTGGACTTCGAACCTTTTTGGCGCGGAGTACAAGAACGGATTGCAAAACAGCGGGCATGGCATACGGAACTCCTGGAATGGTTTCATTCTGCGTTTGCCGGGCCGGGACTGGCTTGGGCCGTGCCCGCGGTGATCCTTATTATCATCGGCGTGCTTTCGTTCGATTCGTTTTGGAAGCTCAGGGGCCAACGAAATAACTTTTCAGCGGTCGAATCTATTGATGCTCACGGGCGGAACGTTGCGCTGCTGCGTGAAGATGAAACAAAAACCACTGTCATTTGGCTGTATCAGAATCAAGAAGGTGAAGATGAATCTTCCGGGGAGAATGTTGAAACGAGCCCTGCTTTTTAGTTCTCTGATCTGTTTCGTAGCGGCGTTCTCTCACGGCGCGGAAAGCGACTCGCAAACAGTACGCGTCAGGATTGGGACGATCCTAGCCAGTAATCAAAGCGACGAAATCGACCCCAGGTTGAATGCTATGAAAAATCAGTTGAAGGTAATGAAATATCGTTCTTATCGGTTACTCAAAGAGGAAACTAAGAATGTGTCTTGGCAAGGGAACGCCGCATTTGATATTCCCGGCGGGCGGTCTTTAGTTGTAACCCCTCAGGAGTTTCGGAACAAGCAGCTGGCCTTAAAAGTGCGCTTACAGCACGGAGATAAACCCGTCGTGGACACAATCGTGCGCCTGAACAATGGCGGGAATTTTTTGCTCGGCGGGCCCCAACATGAAGGTGGGGTCTTGGTCCTATCGATCTCAGCAGCCGCTCAATAGATCGGTCTGCTCGATCAAATTCGCTCGATAGGCTTCACCACTAGGTTTTTGAGGCTTAACCTCTGCTTGCCTAGCATTGAGTTCCTGCGCTTCTGATCCCAGTGCTGCTGTAACAGGGAAGCCTCATTGTTAAAACCCCCATCGAATCGCTTTGCCAGGCTGCATTGGCTTTTGTGCTTATCCCCACTATATTGAGAATTTGAGATTTCCGACCGCCATCCGGTCACGCCAACCAACCCAAAGATTCGTGCTCAGATATTTGTCGCCGAAATCAGGAAATACCGTGACTAACGTGCCGGTGCGGAGTTTGCGCGCGACTTTCAAGGTGGCAAACATGGCTGCTCCGGATGACTGACCCACTAGAACTCCTTCTTCCTGACTCAAGCGATAAACCATTGCATAGGCGTCTTCAGTGGCAACAGGGATCTTTTCGTCCAACTCTTCTTCGTGGTATATCCCAGGCACGATGGAACTAGCCATGTGCTTGAGACCTTCCAGGCCATGAAGCGAGTCGTCAGGTTCCACGGCGAGAATCTTGATATTTGGATTTACCTCCTTGAAATATCGGCCCGTTCCCATAACCGTTCCGCCTGTGCCAATCCCCGCAATGAAGTGCGTAATCTGTTGCTGCGTTTGCCGATAGATTTCCGGACCTGTGGTTTCATAATGAGCCTGGGGATTCATCGGATTGAAATATTGATCTGGCTTGAAATAACGCTCAGGGTTTTCTTCGAGAATTTTTCTACATAGGCGAATGGCGCCATCCGAGCCTTCTAATGGGTCGCTAAAAACGATCTTTGCCCCGTAGGCAGTTATGATCTGTTTGCGTTCCCTGCTCACGTTTTCCGGAACGACTAACTCCACCGAATAACCGAGGACGCAACCGATCATGGCAAGGGCGATTCCGGTGTTTCCCGAGCTGGAATCCAAGATCGTTTTATCCGGTCGTAGCTTTCCTGAGCGAATTCCTTCCTGCACCATTCTCAGTGCGGCGCGATCCTTAACCGATCCGCCCGGATTAAAACCTTCCAATTTTGCATAGACCCGCACGCTTGCAGGGAGGCCTTCGGTGAGCTTGCGAATTTCGAGTAAGGGGGTATCGCCGATCAAATCCAGCACTGACTCGACTTTCCTGGGCTCCTTTGACGGGACCGGAACGAGGCGAAGAAGTGGAGTCGTTTGTGCCATCAGCGCCTCTGCCTCTGTGCGGGCGTTTGCAGTCCCCCGGCGATCGCCGGGACAATCGCGATGTTATCACCCTCTTTTAACGCTGTTTCCAGGTTTTGTAGAAAACGGATATCGTCACCGTTGACGTAAACGTTTACAAAGCGGCGGATCTTGCCGGTTTCATCGCAGATTCGTTCTTTAATACCAGGGAAATTCTTCTCCAGGTCTTCGACCATCGTCTTAACATTGATGCCTTGCGCGCTGACCTCGTCGGCACCTTGAGTGAACTTTCTAAGCGGAGTGGGTACGCGAACTCGTACTGGCATAGGGAGCCTCCTTCGAATCTATCGAGAAATCACTTGATGAAGTGCGCATCCATGTCGTTCTAATAAGATAAACTCTCGTCTTGTTCCTTGCAAACCTCCACCCTCCAAGACGCGATCCGTCTAACTAGCCGCCGCGCGTGCTGTCGCTGTTGGACTAAGCTGCTGGCAAAGTTTATCGAAGTTTTCGAGAGTCGCACGGATGCTAAAAGGGCTTTTCGAGGGGTGTAAAGCCGGAATACAGACCAACCTGTGGTTCCCCATCGATGGCAAGCAGTTCTCCATAGCACCATAGGTTTTTGCCGCGGGAGGTGATTTTTTCCCGACTGATGTATGACTTGTTGCTATCGTAGTCACAGATTATTTCCGAGGGTCCAAGCAGGTTTCACATACGTGAGTGGCTGCTTCGGAGCGTCCTGCCCGCACTCTCTGCATTGAAGTCCTAGGACAAAACTCATTGGGGTACTCCTTTCACCGATTTCGATCTAGGTGCTGGTGGCAGGCGATTTTGTCGCGGATTCGACACCGCAGGCCAGGCAATGGGCGTCTCTGCTGACATTCACGACGTAAAACTTCATCCATCTCGCGTCGAACGTGAGCAATCGATCCGTCAGCAACCCTTCTTCGAAGCCGGCGAGATACTTAATTGCTTCGATTGCCTGGATCGAACCCACGGTCCCTGCGACGGCGCCGAGTATACCGGCTTGCTGGCAACTCAAGATTTCTTCGAGCGGAGGTGGTTGCCCGAAGAAACATCGATAGCAGGCGCTTTTTCCAGGTACGACTGTCATGGTCTGCCCTTGCAGCCGAACGATTCCAGCATGCGAAAAGGCAATGCCCAGAGCCACAGCAATGTCGTTGACTAGAAATTTTGTCGCGAAGTTGTCGCTGCCGTCAACAATGAAATCGTAACCTGAAAGGATTGCGGCTGCGTTGTCCGGTTCGACCCGAGCGGCATAGGTTACGACTTCCACGTCGGGGTTCAGGAGGCTAATTTTTTCTTTGGCGGAGTCCACCTTGCGCCGGTCCCGGTCAGACGTCGTGTGCAAGATTTGTCTCTGCAAATTGGATAACTCCACGTGATCGGGATCGACCAAGCCGAGGGTGCCGACACCAGCGGCGGCTAGATAGAGCGCTGCCGGAGAGCCGAGTCCACCGGCTCCGACGACCAAAACGCGAGCTTGCCGAAGCCGGACCTGTGCTTTCCCACCCAGATCGGGAATCATGATCTGCCTGCTGTATCGCTCAATTTGGTCTGTGGTAAGGCGAATGCTCATTTTGCTATTCCGGCAAAAAAAGCCTCTTCCCCTAGGATAAGAAGAGGCTTTACCTCACCTTATCTTTTGCCCCGGTAAGAGGCGGGTTGGAATTAGCACCAGCGTTTCGTCTTCCGGAACCGGTTGCTGTGACTTCGCTGGGGCCGCTCTGGATAAGGTGTCCAGATGTTGCTAGACGCTTAAGCTATCGTAGCAGCCAAGGTGTGTCAAGCCCTTCAAATGCTTCTCTTTGGAACAAAAAAATGTTTAATTTCAAAGGGTTTAGGCTGGTGACGACTCGAAACTGCGGCGGGCAAAATTGACCCTGCTGAGCAATTCTGTTACACCGGAACTTGGAATGAAGGTACGTGAAGTCTATTCGAGTTATTTACTCATTGCCGGGGTTGTCTGCTTTTTGCTGGGCATCGGTAACTGGGCAATCGGTGCGGTGGAAACCTCGAAATACCAGAAGCTGCTGCATAGAACTGAACAAACCGGGCTGGAAGAATCCTACAGAAGCTTCCAGGAGCTTGATCACCAAAAAAACGAAGAGGTCCTTCGGCGAATTAACGAGGATCGCGAGAAATACAACACTGCCCGGGTGAAGCTAAATTTCTTTTCTGTGGTGTTGGTAGGTGGAAGGTCGTTGTTTCTTTGCGGGGTTCTATTGATGTTATGCTCCCTGATTCGACTTATACGTCGTGATACGCAGAAGAAAATGACTACTCTGAGTGACCTAGCTAGGGGCGACAATAGGGGGCGTTGACTAGTGCTCCGGAGCAGACACGCCTACTTGGAAGGTTTCGACTTCTGATACTTTCGGTAATCGTATCCTGTGGCCATAGCCAGTAGGATATCTTCCATACCCCCATTCTTTTCCCGCCTGAGGACCAAGAGCCTGTCGTAGAATTCCTTGAAGTCTTTATAGATCCGTTGACTATCGTCGGTCTTTCTCAGATAAAAGTCCTTAATTCGAGTGACGGTGAATCGCAGAGCGGAAAAACGAAGCTCGTTGGGAAACGAATCCCATTCCGGAAGAGAGAGAGGGCGAAGGCTTTCATAGCCGGAGATCAGCGCTTCGAAACGGTCAATGCGGTATCGTTGGTCAACGAAACAGAGCGCATTAACCGCTGTCGCCAAGTCGTATATTAGCTTGCCGCGACAGGCCGCTTCAAAATCCATGACCCCGGCCAGGCGACTGCCCTTGAACTTGACATTATCGGGGAAAAAGTCTCCATGAATAATTCCCTTGGGGAGATTGTTGTCGAGGTAGTTCTCCAGGTATGAGAACTCATCGTCCAGAACTCGAACAATGTTTCTTAGGTGGGTTGGAAGTTGTCGACGTACTTCACGGTAAATGGCGACGATTCTGCTGAAGCCAAATCGGTTATCGATACCTTTTTTGTAACTTCTTCCGATTAGATGCAGGTTGGCTAAGGTGTGACCTAAAATTCCCAGATGGGTGGCAGTGAGAGACTCAATTGGGAGATCAACGCCGTCCAGATAGCGGCTGACGGTCAGGCATTTACCCCGGAAGTCAATGTAGTATCTCCCCGTCTTGGTTTTGAGGGGTTGTAGGCAAGGGAACCCTTGCTTCCTCACGTGAAACAGCAGATCCAACTCTTGCTTTACTTCAAGTTCACTTTTGACTTCATCGATCTTGGCAAAAAACCTCCCCCGTTTAGTTTCTAGTAGATAGTGGGTATTCACTGAGCCATTCTTGACGCCGGAAGAGGACACCAAGTCCCCCAAGGTGAACTCTTCGGCGATCCTCGTCGCATCCTTCCTTGTAACTTCAGTGTAAATAGCCATCGGTTGTTTCCTGATCAACCCTTACAGGCATACGAAAACCCAAGTATTACGCACCCCTGCAAAGGCTAACTAAGCCATTTATAATGAAAAAAACACGCGAAGTCAATATAAAATCGGTTTCTCGCTTGTAAATCACGACGGTTTAAAAATTCACTATTGGATTCAGACCTTTAGCAAATGCCCAAAGAACAAGCACGGTTCTTCAAAAGGGATTTGCTAAAGGGTCTCTTAGATGAATACCCCCATAGACCCATAGAACTAACCCTAGGATAACGCACTTGAGAGACTAAAGCAGTTATGGGAGCATGATAGCGCTAATGCCCGCTTAGAAGACACGAAGGGGTTCTATATTCATTTTTTGGCATGACTGAACCGGGATAGTCTTCCTGCCTGACGCTCCTGTGAACATGACATTGCCGGTCGCCCGGATTGCAAGGGCGATTGGAAGAACTGCTGACTCTTCACGAGGTCGGCGGAAAATTTTTCTTGACAAGAAGACTTAGCTTTATCTAATGTCCGTCCCTACGGTAGGTCCAGAAAGAGTTATTTTTTCATCAGTCTCAGGAGCGTGAGACCATGGGTTAAGCCCTCAGTCGCGACCGGAATATGGAACCGAGAGTTGAAAATCGGGCGGCAAGGGGCACCGCCGCGTGCTTGCAGTGGGACACCATTTAAAGCAACTTGGATAGGGAGGGCTAGGCATGGCAACAGGAAAAGTAAAATGGTTTAATAACTCAAAAGGATATGGTTTCATAGAAAAAGAAGGCGGTGGTGATGTTTTTGTCCATTACACGGCGATCCAAGGCGACGGATTCAAAACCTTAAACGAAGGTCAGGCTGTAGAGTTTGAAATCGCTCAGGGAGAAAAGGGCCCGCAGGCCATAAATGTGGTAAAGCTTTAACTATTGCGCGCGGAAACTGAACACCTTGGACCGCAGCGCCGCCAAAAAAACCCATCGAAACAAAATCCTATGCAAACGGGAAACGATCCCGGTAAATCACAAATCGTCCAAGGAAATCTCTTGGCAGATACCGTTGTCCTGACTCGCTTGGACAAGGCTGTTGGTTGGGCGCGCAAGTACTCATTGTTCCCTTACCCGTTCGCAACGGCCTGCTGTGCGATGGAATACATGTCGCTTTCAATGTCTCCCTATGACATCGATCGGTTTGGTGCGCTCTTGCCCCGGTTTAGTCCAAGGCAGGCCGATCTCTTAATGGTTATCGGAACCGTCAATCACAAACTCTCTCCGGTGCTCAAGCGCGTATACGAACAAATGTCTGAGCCTAAGTGGGTGATGGCATTCGGTGCCTGTGCCGCGAGCGGCGGTTTTTACGATAACTATGCCACCGTTCAGGGAATTGATCGAATCATTCCAGTCGACGTATACGTTCCTGGTTGTCCCCCACGGCCCGAGGCGGTACTGGATGGTTTGATGGAGCTGCAGGGGCGAATCGCGACGCAAAAGCAACCCCTAAGCTAAGATTGTTCGACGAGCGTCTGAGATTGCCGCTATGGGTGATAATCAGCCTAACTCAATACCGCAGGCGGACTATTACCATCAAGGTGTGATCGTAAAGCTATTTCCGTCAAACAATATGGGCGTGGTCCGGACGGAAAGCGGGCGAGAGGTTCGTTTTTCCTATGATTTGGTCATCCTCTCCGGTGAGGTAAAGACGCCGCTCGACCTTCGTGAAGGGGAGCGGGTTGGGTATGATCTCGGATGGACTTCAGGAGGCTTACGAATTACGAAAATAAAGACCTATCCGCGATCTTCTGAACGACGGTAAATCCACGCTAGAACGGCAGATAGGTTAGCGCCAGTATCTGCTTTCCCAAAATCTCTCCAACGAAGACACCTAAAACAGCAATGTAGAAAAGACCTGTTGCAGCCATCGTGTGTGGAATCAACAGCGTTCGCCAGATCATCCAGGAAAGAACCAAGGGTGCGGCTTGACCGACGATCACCCGTGTAACGAGGAGCGTGGAATGGTTCATCCACAAACGTTCTAGGCGGATAACGCTTTCCGATACGCCGAACAGATAGAGTACAACCGGTGACGTTAGCAGGAAAATCGTCTGCGCGATTAGCGTAATAAGGAAGAATTTGTAGATGCGGATGAATGGTTCCAAACTCTGGCCCGTGTCGATCAGGTACCAGTGTCCGATCAGCATGCCCACCGTGACTGTCCCAAGGAGCAGAGCAGACAAAAAGAAAGCCACAGGGTAGACCACGGTTTCGAAGGACCACAAGGGGGCCACGTAAAAGCTATGTGCGCTGAAAATGAGTCCCGTCAGGCCGCAGAGCAAACAGGAAGCAAAAGTCCGTGCTCTGAATCTTTGGTTTTCGCCCCGGAGAGAGATCATATATAGAGCAAAAAAGATCACAAACAAGCAGTGAAACAGGATCTCGACTAGAGTCACAAGACTAATTTCAGTGGAAATAATCTCCCAGTAAAAGCTGCTTTTTCCCCAGAGGCCCAATAGGGCGATCACAAACAGAACGCCGCCCGTGGACTTATAGAACGCTCTCTCCAGCTCATGAAAAGGAGTAGCCGAAACTCCAAAGAGACCGCCCAATGCGATCTGATAGAAAAAAAGTACGAAGCTGCTCGAAAAACTGCGCATAACGTTGCTATCCATGCGGTGCTATACCGGACTTCTCGGCCACGTGCATGCAAACTGCCCCGCTGAGAAACCTTTGCGCGCGCACTTGCTTGAAACCTGCCTGTTCGAGAAGTTCGGTGACTTTCTCCGGCGGGTAAAAATTTTCAACCGATTCGGCCAGGTATCGGTACGCGCGGTGGTCCTTGGCCAAAAACCCACCGATCCAGGGAACGAAGCGGTAGAAGTAGAGGGCGTAAAAAGGCGAAAACCAAGTATGAGAGGGGGGGAATATATCTAAAGAGACGAATTTGCCGCCGACTTTCAAGACGCGGAACGCGTGGCCAAAAAATAAAGAGAGATCTGAGACGTTTCGTAATACGAATGCAGTCATGACACCATCAAATACGGTGTCCTTGAAAGGAGAAGCTAGCGCGCTGCCTTGGATGAAGGACACTTTTTCGCCGTTCGTTGCAAGGGTCTGCTTTAACCGCGCCAATTCTAGCATCCGCAACGAAAAATCCAGTCCGACTATTCGCGCGTCGCCGTGGATCTTTTTGGCTGCGGTGAACGTAAGGTCACCGGTGCCGGCCCCCAAATCCAAGATGGACCGACCGCCGCCTCTTAGAACTTCATTTATGGCTTTTTTTCTCCACGCGGAGTCCAACCGAAAACTGATAATGCGATTCAGAAAATCATAACGCCCCGCGATCCTGTCGAACATAGCTTGAATCGCATGGTCGCGGGGATTGTCGACGGATGGCATCACTCGGACCCATTGAGCCGGCACACTTGAAAACTGAAGATATGGGCTTGGTTAGGACCTAAAAGTCTCGATCAATAATCAACTGAACAAGGGTTTTGAGCCCATTGCGGTAGCGCGAAGGAGGAAACTTCCGGATCGATTTGAGGGCTTCCTCGGCATAGCTGCGGGATATGGATTTTGCCTGTTGGATGGTGGGCCCCGATTTGATCGCGTCAAGTGCGGCACTAACCAAGGATTCCCCTGGCTGTGCAGTCTGAAATGCCTCGCAAACGGCGCTTTGTTTCGCTTTGAGTGCCAGGATGATGGGCAACGAGGGATTGCCGTCGCGCAAATCCATGCCCGTCGGCTTTCCGAGAAGCTCGATATGGCCCACGACATCAAGAATGTCATCAACCATTTGAAAGGCGACGCCCATGTTAAGGCCGTAGCGGTGGGTATCTTCCACCGAAGCGGCATTGGCGCCGGCGAGATAGGCTCCTATTTTGGCCCCAGTTTGAAATAGGGAGGCGGTTTTGCGCTTTACGATTTCGATGTAGTCGTCCAGCGTGACGGCACGATTGCGATTGAAATAGCCTTGGAGGGTTTCCCCTTCGGTTAATTGTGCGCAGGCGTCCGCGGTCCATTCGACGACGGTCTCGTCGAACTTTCCCGCGAACTCAAATGCCTTAATAAAAAGAAAGTCCCCTGCTACCAAGGTGTTTTTCAGTCCGAATTTTCTGTAGGCAGATTCCTTGCCGCGGCGGGTTTCCGCCCCGTCAATGATGTCGTCGTGCAGTAGTGTCGCGGTGTGAATCAGTTCTATCGCAGTGGCGATATCAACGATGTCTTGGGTTCTTTTTCCGCCGAAGGCGAGGAAGGCCAAGAGAGTGACCATGGGCCGAACCCGTTTGCCTCCACCGCAAATCAAGTGAGCCGAGATATCGGTGAGTGTCTGCTCGCGCGAACGGATGGCCCGAATTAAGTTCTCTTCGACAAGTTGTAGCTCGTCACTCACGAAACTGAAAGGGTCGCTTGGGCCTGCAAGGGAGGGGATTTTACGTCTAGTTTCAGGAGCCACAGCAACGGTTGATTTCATAGGCTTACTTCTTGTTTCCCGAATCAGAGAGACTCCATGCAGCGAGACAAAAGATAGCACGCAAAATGTCATAGTTCTATAGTCAGGTCAAGGACAGAGTCGAAGCGCTACGGCGGTGGAAAAGATATGAGTCCGGATAAACTCGTGGAGATAATCGGTGGATGGAGGCAGGGGTAGACGGTTCGACTCTGATGGATCAGGTGCCGGATTCCCACGCCGCAACGAAAACCAGTTGGATCCCTCGATCTAATGAGCGTTTTTTGTCCTTGACAAAAATGAGTATCCCTTAATATATAAAACAGTCCAACTCAGAAGTGGTTGTGCCGTCACTATTTCAAATCAGGGGTAGAAGGAGGGGAGAGCTATGGAAGTTACTTTATTTTTCTTACGCTGGATTCATTTTTTGGCGGGTATCACTTGGATCGGAATCCTATATTACTTTAACTTTGTGCAGACGCCATTTTTTGCCGAGACGGAGGCGGCTGTGCGGACCGGCGCCATCCAAAAACTCGTTCCTCGAGCCCTTTGGTGGTTTCGCTGGGGTGCAATGTTTACTTTTCTCGCGGGTATATTGATGTATCTTATCGAGTTACATCGGACGGGCGGAGCCGTTTTTTTCACCCAGCAATATGGTGCTGCCATTACTCTTGGCGGCTTGATCGGCACGATGATGTTCTTGAACGTCTGGATGGTTATTTGGCCCAATCAACAGACCGTCATTGCCTCTGCCAATCAAGTGGCGGGAGGAGGCCAAGCGTTGCCGGCTGCCGCAGGGGCGGCGCGCCGGGCGGCACTCACATCAAGAACCAACGTAGTGTTCTCTATACCGATGCTATTTTTCATGGGTGCGGCAAGGCACTACCCTTCGTTAGTCAATCCATCATCCGGCGGCCACGGGATTTTTTGGCTCCTTTGCTTAATCATACTCGCTGCACTAGAGTACAATGCATTGGTGGGAACTCAGGGTGCGACCAAGAAACCTCTTGACTCGGTATCTGGAGCTCTCTGGGCCGGGTTCATTTTGACGGGAGTGTTTTACTTCCTGACGCTCGTTCTACTGGGATAATTTAATGTTGTTGTTAAGGTAGGCGGCAAGGTAAGGAACCTCGTTCTTTAAGAAAGGAAACGTAGGCATTACCGTCGTGTTTCGCTTGGGTTTATAGCCGGCGGGATATTCAGTACGGAGCACGCGAGATTCAAGCAATTCCTGGGGCGAACCCTTAATGGCGGGGCCGAGGGGGCCATCTTTTGACGGATCGTTGTTGTGACAGGCGACACAGTTGGCGATGTAGACGGCCCTGCCTCTTTCCCAATCAGGATTGTGACCTGAGACCTCAGATTCCTTGGAGCACGCTCCACTAACGAGCGCCAATAGAAGAACCGCATGTACTTTCCTCGGTAGTCTCATCAGTTTCATCTCGCAGAATTGCTAGGGCGCGCACCTTGTTATTTTGCTGCCTTTGCTCGGGTCCAACAAACAGGTTGATGAACGTTTTGTCAGGCCGTCAAATAAATAATGGATACGATCGTTCTTCTATTGTTCTGTCGCCAAATTGATAAACCAACTTGCAGCCAAATCCGTGCGTCGTAAAATCCTATGAAAAGGAAATGTCGACGTTAGAGAAAATCTGGCTAGTATGTTAAATATTGTTTGGTGCGAAAGAGGGGAGTCGAACCCCTACGGGTATTACCCCACAGGATCCTGAATCCTGCGCGTCTACCAATTCCGCCACTTTCGCTCCGAGGTGGAAGCCCTAACCCTATGTAACTTGGGGGTGAGAGGTTGTCAAGATAACCAGCCGAACCCCGTGAAGAATCGTCGTATGAGCAAGATTCTAGTTTTTGCACCTCAAAGAATGATACAGCAGGCGATTGTGTTGTCACTTTTTTCTGATCACGACGTTCAGTTGTGTGTCGGTTTAGGGGAAAACAGCTCACCCGCCGTAAACGATTTTGATTTAGCGATCGTCGATGCGACTGCCTTGCGGAACGTGAAAGCACCCGCAACCCAACTGCTGAAGAGGATTCAGGATGGGAAGATTCCGACGGTCTGGATCGAGGAGGCCGGAGGGGACCAGGAGCCGTGTGGCGACAACTTGGCGGTACTCAAGCGACCGATTCAGAAAGATGCGTTGCAATCCGCGGTTGCAGCGTGCCTGACTTCCTTGGATGCAAAACCGCACGCGAAGCGGCGCGCTGTGAAGAAGGAAAAAAGTAGATCACCGAGAACTACGGCAAAGCAAGCGAGCATCGATGTGGCGCCTCACGTGACGGGCTTTCAGGTTATTGAGCTGGTTGACGTCGTGGAAGAGGCCCCGGAGCGTAACCAGAATAATAAGCAACAGGGAAAGACGAAATAATGACATGGAACTAGCGAAGGCCTACTCGCACAAGGACGTTGAAGCTAAATGGTACGCCTATTGGGAGCGATCGGGGGCGTTTAAGCCGGCGGCAGGGAGTGGTCTGTATTTTTCCATGGTCATTCCGCCTCCCAATGTGACCGGATCTCTGCATATGGGTCATGCGCTGAACAATACGCTACAGGATATTCTCTGCCGCTACCAAAGGATGGACGGGAAACGCGTTCTTTGGGTGCCGGGCACGGATCACGCCGGCATCGCCACGCAGAACGTCGTCGAGCGGCGTTTGGCGGCGCAAGGTCTGAGCCGCACCCAGGTGGGGCGAGAAGAATTCGTCAAAAGGGTTTGGCAGTGGAAGCAGGAAGCGGGCAACGCCATCTTGCATCAGCTGAGAGCCCTCGGTATTTCCTGCGATTGGGAGCATGAACGCTTCACCATGGATCAAGGGCTTTCCCTAGCCGTGCGTGAAGCCTTTGTGCGCCTTTGGGAAGATCGCCTTCTCTATCGCGCCCAGAGACTCATCAATTGGTGTCCCCGCTGCAAGACAGCGCTTGCCGACATCGAGGTGATTCATGAAGAATCCGACGGCAACCTTTGGTTCATTCGATATCCATTTGCGGATGACCCGTCGCAATCATTGATCGTCGCCACGACACGGCCTGAAACCATGCTTGGCGATACCGCATTGGCGGTGCATCCTGACGATCAGCGCTATCGGGGCTTCGCCGGCAAGAAGATTCGGCTGCCCATAACTGGCCGCGTGGTGCCGCTGCTCAATGATTCCTATGTTGATCAGAACTTCGGGACCGGTGTTTTAAAAGTCACTCCGGGTCACGACTTCAATGATTTTGAGATCGGCGAGCGCTTTGGTCTGGATCGGATCAGCATCTTCAATGCCGATGCGAGGATCGATGGCTCGGCGTTTTCCTCCCGGGGCGAGACGGGAGACTGGATCGATCGGTACAATTTGAAAGATCGGTTCGAGGCAAGGAAGCTGTTGGCGGCCGAGCTGAAAGAAAAGGGTTTTTTGAAAAAGGTCGAACCCTACCGTCTTGCGATTGGCCGTTGTTACCGTTGCCAGACCGTGGTCGAGCCGTATCTTACGCCGCAATGGTTCGTCAATATCAAGCCATTGGCGGAGCCGGCGCTGCGGGCGGTGCGGGAAGGTGGGATTCGAATTATTCCCGAAGGGTGGACCAACTCCTATTTTGCATGGATGGAAAATATCAAAGATTGGTGCGTTTCGCGGCAGATTTGGTGGGGGCACCAGATACCGGCCTGGTATTGTGTCGCCTGTGATGCGGGGAATCTGATTTGCAACCATGAAGGTGAGTATATTTTTACCAAAGACGCCCATCCGATCGTGGCTCGGCAAACACCGAAGAGTTGTCCCCAATGCGGTGGTCACGAGTTGGTCCAGGATTCCGACGTATTGGATACCTGGTTTTCTTCGGCCCTCTGGCCGTTTTCAACTCTCGGCTGGCCGGATACGACGGACGATCTCAAGAGTTTCTACCCGACGTCCGCGCTGGTCACAGGCTTCGATATCTTGTTTTTCTGGGTAGCCAGAATGATCATGATGGGGCTAAAGTTCATGGAGGATGTGCCGTTTCGGGACGTTTACATTCACGCACTGGTTCGCGATGAGCAAGGGCAAAAAATGTCGAAATCGAAGGGCAACGTTATCGACCCACTCGACATCATGAGCCAATACGGGACAGATGCGTTCCGTTTTACGCTAGCCGCCATGGCCGCTATGGGTCGGGATATCAAGCTCGCCGAGGATCGCATCGCCGGCTATCAAAATTTTGTGAATAAGCTCTGGAATGCGGCGCGTTTCGTTCTTATCAACCGTGGCGAGCATGCAAGTAGTCAGGAGGATCATGAACGCATTCTTGCTAGAAGCGACCTGAATTTGGCGGACCGTTGGATTCGCTCCCGTCTTGCATCGACCATCGCTGAAGCCAGAAAAGCGATCGACGCTTACCGATTCAATGACTACGCCAACGTTCTATACCAATTCATCTGGCATGAGTTCTGTGATTGGTACATCGAGATGAGCAAGCTGTCCCTGAACCGCACGATGGGCGCGGATCCCAAGCAAAGTCAGCGGTTGCTGGTGGAGATCCTGGAACAGATTCTGTTGTTGCTGCATCCGATCATGCCGTTTATTACCGAGGAGATCTGGCAAGTGTTGGCAGGACCCGAGTCAAAAAAACCACGTGGCAGCTTAATGCTGGAGTCCTATCCTGGTATCCAACCAGGTTGGATCGAAGCGGAAACCGAGAAAGCGATGGAATTTCTGATGAACGCGGTTCGTGCTACTAGAAATCTGCGCACCGAAATGAACTGTCCGCCGGGTAAGGAAGTCAAAGTCGTTTTCCACGGTCCGGCGCAGGAGCTATCTTTTCTACGGGCGCAGGAGCCCTATCTTCGGTTGCTGGCGCGCATCGGATCCGTTGAGTATCTGACTTCCGGCGAGCGACCCAAAGGTGCTGCCATGGCGATTGTCGGCGGCACGGAAGTGCTTCTCCCGCTGGGGGATATGATCAACCTGAAGGAAGAGCAAACGCGATTGACCAAAGAGGTGGACAAGATGGAAGAGGAGCTTTCACGGGTTCAAAAAAAGCTTTCTAACCCTGATTTTTTGGGCAAAGCGAAAGCAGAAGTTATTGAGAAAGAGCGGGAGAAGTCAGCTCAATACATGGAGAAACTGCGCACCCTCAACCTGAGTCTGGAACGGCTCGGGGAAATCGAACAAGGAAGGAACTAAGAGTCATGGATATCCTCGTCAGTCCTCAGATCGAGCGATTGATTCGCGACGCCTTGGATGAGGACATCGGCGCCGGCGATTTAGCAACCATGGCGACCATTTCAGCCGAGTCTCAGGGTAAGGGGTTGTTTCGCGCCAAGAAAGATGGCGTGGTGGCGGGATTGGTGCTACTGGATCGGATCTTCTACTTTATCGATCCGAAGGTAGAGGTACGTCTTTTGACCAAGGATGGCAGCCAAGTGAAGAATGGTACAGTGGTTGCGGAAGCCGAAGGTCCGGTGCGCGCACTCTTGCTTGCCGAGCGGACGGCTTTGAACTTTCTCCAACGACTATCGGGGACGGCGACGTTGACCCGCAAATACGTCGACGCCGTGAAGGATTTTTCTTGCAAGGTTTTGGATACGAGGAAGACGACGCCCGGGCTTCGAACTTTAGAGAAATACGCTGTGCGCATGGGCGGGGGAACCAATCACCGCATCGGGCTTTACGATGCCGCACTTGTGAAAGACAATCATATCGAAGCAACGGGGTCTATCGCCGACGCGGTTAAGGCCGTGAGACGCCATGCGCCATTTATGGCAAAAGTCGAAGTGGAGGCCGGCAATTTAAAGCAGGTCCAAGAGGCGATGGATGCCGGGGCGGATGTGATCATGTTGGACAACATGACGATTTCACAGATGGCGGAGGCGGTTCGATTGGTCAATAAACGTGCTTGGATCGAGGCTTCCGGCGGCATCACTATGGATAGCATTCGCCAAGTCGCCGAGACGGGCGTGGATTTTATCTCGGCGGGGGCGCTGACCCACTCAGCGCCCGTAGTCGATTTCAATATGAAGATCACGATGAATGCCCGTTCATGATCCGGTCAAGACACAAAGCCCGGGGGCGATCGGCGAACCCCTGCGGCTTCAGGAAGTCCAGGACGGCTTGACGACGAGACGTCTTGGCAAGCTCCTCCACTATTTTTCACAGATCAATTCTACCAACTCTTACGCCCGGCTGCTTGCCGAACAAGGAGCGGATGAAGGTGAGGTTGTCGTTGCGGAAGCCCAAACTCATGGTCGCGGGCGCTTGAGTAGAAGCTGGGTATCGCCGCCCTTTTTGAACCTGTATTGCTCCGTGATACTCCGTCCCAAGCTACCGCCGGTGCATGCCCCGCAGCTCACCTTGATGGCTGCGGTAGCTCTGGCTGAGACGGTTGCTTCGTTTATCGCTACCGAACCCGCCATCAAATGGCCCAACGATATTCTGGTGGGGGGAAAGAAACTCGCCGGAATCTTGACCGAATCGTCGTGTCGGGCCGACCGGATCGAATTCGTCATCCTGGGTATCGGCGTCAATCTGAATTACCCGGTTGTGCTGATGCCAGATACTATTCGCGGAGCAGCGACTTCTATTATAAGTTTGACGCAAAACAGCGTGAGCCGCGAGTTGTTTGTGCGGAGATTGATTCAAGACCTCGACCGGTGCTATGGAGAACTCGAGGAAGCGGGTTTTGGTGTCATTGCGCCGCGCTGGGAGGCACGTTTTGGGTTGCGGGGAAAGAAAGTCCGAGTCGAGATGGCGGATGGGATTCTGATCGGAACCGCCCGGGGTATCGATCAGGACGGTGCTCTCATCGTGGAAGACGGGCGACAGGAGCGGCGGCGGATTGTCGCGGGTGACGTGGTGCCTATAGACGGTTGAATTGGAAGAACATGCTTCTTGCCATCGATATCGGCAATACCAACATCGTCCTGGGCCTATACCAGGGCAAAAAACTAATTACTCATTGGCGTCTTTTGACCGAAGCGGAGCGAACCGCTGACGAGTACGGCGTGATCATTTCGCATCTCGTTTCATCCAAAGGGTTCCGTTGCAATCAGATCCATTCCATCGTTGCCTCTTGCGTGGTCCCTCCGATGGTGAGTATGACGCAAGAGCTCGCCGCCAAGTTTTTCGAGCTCGAACCGCTGATGGTCGGTCCGGGGATCAAGACCGGGATGCCGATCTTGTACGACAGCCCTAAGGACGTGGGCGCGGATCGCATTGTGAATGGTATCGCCGCGTATGAAAAGTATTGCGATACATGCATCGTGGTGGATTTCGGTACCGCCACGACGGTGGATCTAATCTCCCGGAAGGGCGAGTATGTCGGAGGCGCGATTGCGCCGGGCCTGTTGATTTCCCTGGAGGCTCTGTTTCAGCGGGCGTCTAAACTTCCCAGAATCGAGATTGTTAAACCTAAAGAGGTCGTGGGACGCAATACAGTCAATTCCATGCAGGCCGGGATCTTCTTTGGTTACGTCGGCCTCGTGGACGGCATCGTGAAACGGATTCAGAAGGAAAATCGCGTTCAAGCCAAAGTTGTGGCAACCGGAGGCGTGGCGCCCTTGATTGCGTCAGAATGCTCCACCATCAGCGAGATCGACGAATTTCTTACCCTGGACGGACTTCGAATTATCTATGAGAGGAATGCCTTTGAAGAGGTGAAAGTAAAAGCGCAAAAATAGGAAGGTTCGAAAGGAGGAATCCCACGGCTATGGCTACAGCGGAGTTGGATAAACTGCGTAACATCGGCATTCTGGGTCAAGGCGGCTCTGGCAAGACTTCCTTAGCAGAGGCGATGCTGTTTGCGGCGGGGGTGACGCAGCGGCTGGGGAGGGTCCAGGACGGGACGTCGGTGTTCGATCATGAACCGGAAGAGATTAAACATCATGTTTCGATCGTGACCGCCTTTCACTCCTTAACGTGGAAGAAACACTCTTTTTATGTCGCGGACACACCTGGCTACGCGGCGTTCTTGGCGGATTCGATAAACTGCCTGCGCGGGTTTGGCGGCGCGGTGTTGGTGTTGAATCCATCCGTCGGCCTCAGAGTCGAATCGGAACGTTTGTGGGCCAAAGCCAATGAATATCGCATCGCCAGGTTGCTATTCATCAACAAGATGGACCATGAACAAGCCAATGTCGAAGAGCGTATCGACTCAATCTTGGAGGGGCTGGAAGCCAAAGGCCTTTACCTCCAGATCCCCATTGGCGTTGAGGCGGAGTTCAAAGGCGTGGTGGATCTGCTTTCCATGAAAGCCTATTGCTATGAGGGAGATACCGGAAAATTTGCAGAATCGGCAATGCCCGCCGACTTGAAAACCGCAGCTGATGAAATGCGCCAGAAGCTAGTGGAAGCCGTATCAGAAATCGACGACGAGCTCTTGGAAAAATATCTGGACGGCAAAGAACTCTCGACGGAAGAGCTGAAGGGAGCCATTCGTAACGGGACGAGGGAGGGAAAGCTCTATCCAATTTTGTACGGTTCGTCGACTCGTCAGATCGGCATTCCTCAATTCCTCGATGCCGTCATGGATTACCTGCCTGCGCCGATGGAGGAAGGTGAAATGGAAGGCAAGAATCCGATAACAGGTGAGTCCGAGAAGCGGCGGCAGGACCCCGGAGCCCCCTTTTCCGCCTATGTGTTTAAAACCATCGTTGATCCTTTTGCCGGGAAACTATCTGTGATGCGGGTCATTTCCGGCAAGCTTGCTGCGGATGGAGTGGCCTACGATCCCAACAAGCAGGTTAAAGAAAGAATCGGCCATCTGTTTCGTTTGGAAGGGAAAAAACAAGAGGCGGTTAGAGAAGCTTGCGCCGGGGAAATCGTGGCGACCGCTAAATTAAAAGACGTCACCACTGGGGATACGCTGTGCGACGAAAAAGCGCCGATCCAATATCCCGGGGTGGAGCATTTTTCTCCGGTGATTTCCTTTGCACTGGAGCCGAAGAGCAAAACCGACGAGGAAAAATTGCCCCAGGGGCTACAGAGGATAAGGGAAGAAGATCCGACGATTGATCTCCATCGCGACGAGGAAACTCGTGATTTTATCCTTTCGGGCATGGGACAGCAGCATATCGAGATTATCGTTGAAAAGCTCAAGCGCAAGTATGGCGCCGAGGTCGTGCTGAAAGCACCAAAGGTGCCTTACAAAGAAACCATCAGGGGCAGCGCCAGCGCCCAAGGGAAGCTAAAGAAGCAGTCTGGGGGCAGAGGACAGTATGGAGACACCTGGCTAAAGATCGAACCGCTCCCCCATGGTAAGGGATTCGAGTTCGTCGATGGGATCGTCGGCGGCGCCATCCCACGCAACTACATCCCAGCGGTGGAAAAAGGGATCCGGGAGACGATGGCCGGAGGGGTGATCGCCGGCTATCCCATGGTGGACGTTCGGGTTACCCTTTACGACGGCTCCTATCATGACGTGGATTCTTCGGATATGGCGTTCAAGATCGCCGGCTCCATGGGTTTCAAAAACGCAGTGGAAAAGGCAAAACCGGTGCTGCTCGAGCCGATTATGAACATGGCAGTCACCGTACCCGACGAATGTATGGGCGACGTCATTGGCGACCTCAATAGCCGGCGGGGCAAGGTGGTTGGGATGGATACCAAAGGACACAGCCAGGTGATTAAATCCAAGGTGCCGATGTCCGAAGTTTTGAAATATGCGCCCGACCTGCGCTCGATCACCAGTGGACGCGGGGAGTTCCACCTGGAATTTTCGCATTACGAGGAACTGCCGCCTCACTTGTCGGAGAAGGTGATCAAGGAAGTGAAAGCGCGGCTGGCGGCGGAGCAGCACGGTGAACACAAGGCTTGATCGGAGCGCAGGCTCGATGGCGCAGTCCTTCGATCAATTCAACGCGGCTTTACTCTACTGTAACAAGTGCCGCAAAGCCATGCCGGTGAGGGAGCGGCTGCTTCTCGTGCTGCCCGACGGCGAGTTATACGATTATACCTGTCAGGGATGTAACAGCTCGGTGGGTTCGAAGACCGAGCGGGCGGGACTCAAGCAATCCTTAGGCAAAACGAGAATTGGAGGCGCATAAAAATGATGGTTATCGATTCGGACGCGCATGTCTTGGAAACGGAGCGAACCTGGGACTACATGCTGGAGTCAGAACGTTCGTATAGACCCCGGATAGTGGCGACGCCCAACGATGACAGTTCCGGGGGAGAATCCTGGTTAGTCGACGGCAATTATATCGGCAAGGCTCGCAACGTGGGTGCGGATACGTCCAGAGCCGCTCGAGAAATGGATGATATCAGGGGCCGTCTTACCCACATGGATGAACTAGGTATCGACGTGCAGGTGCTCTATCCAACGATATTTTTGCGACCCTATACGAAGCGACCGGAGGTAGAATGCGCCGTTACGCGAAGCTACAACCGCTGGCTCATCGATATTTGGCAAAAGGCTCCGGAAAGACTGCGATGGGTAGCGGTTTTGCCGCTTCTTTCTATGGACAAAGCGTTGGCAGAGGCTCGTTTCGCTAAAGAAAACGGCGCCTGTGGAATTTTTATGCGTGGTCTGGAAGGGGATAAACGGCTGAGCGACGCACACTTTTTCCCGCTCTATGAGGAAGCGGGCCGACTGGATTTGCCGATTTGCGTCCACTCGGCCACGGGTAGTTTCGCGCTGCATGACTTCTTCCTGAGTGAATCCGGGTTCTCCAAGTTTAAGCTTGCGGTGGTCGGCTCCTTTCACGCGCTGATCTTCCATCAGATCCCCGAGCAGTTTCCGAAGACCAAGTTCGCGTTCATCGAGGTCAGCTCGCAGTGGGTGCCCTATGCGATTCATGACTTTGCCCGACGCTTGGAGCGGGGCGGAAAAAAGGTCGACAAGTCAGAGGTTCTGCGCAAAAACAGAATCTACGTCGCCTGTCAAACCGATGATGATCTTCCTTACGTGCTGAAATATTCCGGTGAGGATCAATTGGTTATCGGAACTGACTACGGACATAATGACACGTCTTCGGAGATCCTAGCATTGCGCAAACTCAAGGAAGATGGGCATGTGCCAACGCGCATTGTTAATAAGATCCTTGATGACAACGCCAGGGCACTGTACGGCCTTTAGTCACTAAGCAGTCGCATCAGGTTGTCCGTCACTCCTTGATCGGAGTCCTATGGTAATTGATTTTCAAGCCCATATTTATCCGCAGGCGTACCTCGATGAGATGAGGCGCATCGATGGCGCCGTGATCCTGGAAGCGCCGGATCCCCACAGCGGCATGACCTATTTTTACGATAAGAAACTCGGTTGCCGGATCAATACCGCGACCTTCCAGGGACAGGATATTGAGCGCCGACTCCAGCACATGGATCAGCTGGGAATAGATATTCACATTCTGACCATTCCAGCTCCCGGGGCCGACCGCTTTGAAGGCCAAGATGCCGTCGGCCTTGCAGAGATCGCCAACAACGCGGTGGCGGCGATTTGCCGGCAATACCCCAACCGTTTCATTGGATTTTTTACCCTGCCGACATGCTCGATTGAGGATTCCCTCAAGGAACTCGAACGGGGAGTCAACGAGTTGGGACTCAGAGGCTTTGCGTGCTTTGCTAACCTCAACGGCAAAGCTCTGGATCGCGAGGAACTGTTTCCCATTTACGAGCGGCTCGTCCGATATAAGCTTCCCGTCTATATCCATCCGACTGCGCCGCTTGCGACCGCGGCCACCGGATTGGATATTATGCCGACGTTGATCTTCGGCTGGGCTTTTGACAGCACGGTGGCGATGACTCGCTTAATTTACGGCAGAGTGCTGGAAAGATTCCCAGAAATTAACTTTGTGGTCGCAGACGTGGGCGGAGTACTGGCCTTCTTCGCGCAACGGGCGATCAATATTTACAGCGGTCGTACCGAGGAGATCCGGCAACGGTACGGATTGACGGAAAACCCCCTGGACTCATTCAGGAGATTTTACGTCGACACCGCGGATCACCCGGCTTCGACGTTACGGTGCGTGAAGGATTTTTTTGGGGTGGACAGGATGGTGCTTGGCACAAACTATCCCTACGGCCCCCAGGAAGGTTGCCTGTTGGTGAGAAACAGCTTGAAAGCCATCGACGGCTTGGAAATCAATGAGCCAGAAAAAGCACAGATTTTGGGTGGTAACGCTGCCCGAATTCTCGGAATAGGAGCGGCATGAATTTCGAAAAGGCGGCCCGGCCTCTAACGATGGGCCGGAGTGGGATGATCTCTTCCGGCCATTCGCTCGCTTCCCTGGCCGGCGTTAAGGTCCTGCAAGAGGGGGGGAACGCGATCGACGCGGCGCTGGCGGCAGCGTTCGTAATGACGGTCGTCAAACCGGAGACCTGCGGGCCAGGCGGCGACCTGTTCGCGCTGGTTCATATGAAGAAGACCGGCAAGGTAGAGGCACTCAATGCCAGCGGACCCGCACCAGGCAAAGCCACCGTCGATTACTTCCATGAGAAGGGGCTTAGTGCGATTCCGGTTTCAGGACCCCTGAGCGTCGCTGTACCGGGAGCGGTGGATGGTTGGCTCGAATTGCACAAAAAGTATGCAACCAAGGATTTATCACGCCTCACTAGCGACGCGGTTCGTCTGGCGCGCGACGGCTTCCCTGTGCAACAGGATCTGGTGGAGTGTATCGAAGAGCTGGGTTCGCAGTTTCCTTGGATCGATCGCGTCTATCGCCGGCCGTTGAACGGCCTATGCGCGGGCAAGCTGCTTTATCAGAAAGGACTTGGCGACGTTCTCGAACGAATCGCTGCCCGGGGCCGGGATGGCTTCATGGCGGCGATGTCGCAGACAAGATCTGCCGGTCGCTTGCGGCCGAGGGAGGCCTGCTCACCCAGGAGGATCTCCAGGCTCCCGTCGCGCAATGGCTGGACCCGCTGAGTTCAGGTTATCGGGATTACCTGGTTTATGAACAGCCGCCGGTATCCCAAGGCTTTATGGTCCTGGAAATGCTCAACATCGTCGAGGCTTGGCCGATGAACGACGGAAAGTTAAATCGGGCCGACGCTATTCACTACCAGGTCGGGGCGAAGAAACTAGCCTTCGAAGATCGTATCCGTCACCTCGAGGACCCAGCCTTCGGCGATCCCAAGATTGCTTTGCTGATTTCCAAAGCGTACGCAGTCAAACGCCGGGGACTAATCGATCACAACACCAACGCCCGCCAGAGTGCCGCGGTACCACTGGGCAGCGATACGACGTATCTATGCGCGGCCGACGGCGATGGTAACGCCATCTCACTAATTCAAAGCGTCTTCGCTCCATTCGGTTCCCGCGTCATTGCCGGTGAGACGGGGGTGATTCTGAACAACCGTCTGTGCAGTTTCGGGCTCGATCCGGGAAAGGCCAACGCGCTCAAACCAGGCAAACGGCCAGCGCATACGTTGAACACTTATATGGTATTTCAGGGCAAGGAGTTTTTTGCCGCTGGCGGAAGCCCGGGAGCGGACGACCAGCCGCAGACTAACCTGCAAGTCTTGCACAATATCCTTGATCTGGGAATGAATCCTCAACTGGCGGTCGAGGCGCCGCGCTGGAGCCATCAACCCGGTACGCCGCCACGCGATAAGCTGCCGGAGGAGCTGCGGATGGAAGCAGGGTTCGATCCCCAAGTTATCGGCGATCTCCGCAAGAAGGGTCACAAAATTTCTGTGGTGGATCGCTGGTCCTTCGGTAGTGCCAAGGTGATCATCCGGGATCGCGACAGCGGAACCTGGATGGCCGGCGCCGATCCAAGGAGGGAAGCCTACGCACTCGGGTTCTAGAGCGGGATGACTCCGCGCTTACCGAACTTGAGAAATCCGGGTTTGTGGATCGGCTGTAAAAGCAGCAGGCACTCGATTGCGACCAGTTGAACGGACGCCAGGAGTTGGATGGAATCATGGAAAGTATCGGGATGGTCGGCGTGGGAGCGATGGGGTTGGCGCTTCTGGAGCGCTTAAAGCTCGCCGGAGTCGAGGCAACCGTCTACGACACCCATCCGCCGTCACTTGAAGCGGCCCACGCTCTCGGTTGTCAGATTGCGCCAAGCGCGGCGGACTTGGCTAGAGAGTCAACCCTCATCGACATCGTCGTGCGCACGGATGAGGACGTGATCCAGTGCATGACTGGCGCGAAGAGTGTTTTGGCTGGCGCCGCTCCCGGCACTCTTGTGCTGATTCACAGCACCGTACTGCCGCAAACGGTGGAAGCGGTCCTGCAGTTCGCGCGAGCCAAGTCGGTGTCGGTGGTCGATGCATGCATGACCGGCGTGCCCAACACGGTGCGGGCTGGGGAGCTTTGCTTCGTTGTCGGCGGGGAAGCGGATTCGGTTGTTCGGGCAGAGCCGCATTTGCTCAAGATGGGTAAGGAAGTTTTCCATATGGGACCGGTAGGCACCGGCGCCGTGGCGAAGCTGATTAAGAACATGGTCAGCGGCGCTGAGACGCTGATCGTCCATGAAGCGCTACAGATCGGTTTGGCCGGCGGGATACCCTTTTCAAAGGCTTTGGAAATGATGCGCCGGATCGGCCATGACAGCGTCTTGAACCGTTGGCAAAGGACTTTCGATCCTTCTGGAAAAAATCCGCTGCCAAAAAGCGGCCGCAACGTAATGAATAAGGATATTCCGCTTGCCGCCGAGCTTGCGCGTCTCTACGGCCTCGACGTTCCGCTCACTACAGAGCTTGCCAAAGCGGCAGCCCGAGTAGTGAGGGATAATGCTCAGAGCTGACAGCCAGTCTTTTTGAGACAGGCTCCTTCGCATGTTAGGTGGAGCTATGAAGTTCAGTCTTTTTACAGAAATTCAATGTCCGGCCGGTTCATCTCCGGAAACTCGGTTGGACGAATTCCTCGCACAAGCGGAGTTGGCCGACCGTTTGGGCTTTCGCGGTTTTTGGATCGCCGAGATCCATTGTCAGCCCAGATTTTCGCTACTTTCCGCTCCATACGTGGTTCTGGGGGCTGCCGCGCAAAGGACGCGCCAACTGCGCCTCGGCGTCGCCGTCAATACGCTACCTGTTCACCATCCGGTAGCGCTGGCGGAACAAGCTGCGCTGCTCGACGTGCTGAGCCATGGCCGTATGGATTTCGCCGCCGGCGGCGGCCACCCTCACAGTCGGGTCTATGAATGCTTCGGCGCGGATCACTCCCAGACCCACGAGTTCATGGCAGAAAGCCTGGCGATCATTCACCGGGCGTGGACGGAGGATCACCTTAGTTTCGACGGCAAGTTCTTTCAGATTCCCGAAGTGGTGGTGAATCCGAAACCGGTGCAAAAACCACTGCCGCCGTTCTACATGGCAACGAGCTCACCGGAGGGCGTGGAAGTCGGCGCCCGGCTGGGCCTGAATTTGCTCCTTCCGATCCACACGCGAGCTCCCGCGCAGGTGGCAGAGTTCGCCGCCGCTTACTGGTCAGGGTTACAAGCGCAAGGACATGATCGGAATGAAAAGGAATTGGGCTTGCTAGTTCCGCTGCATCTGGCTAAAACGCGAGCGGAGGCGCAAGGGCGCGCCGAGGAAGGGATTATGAGTTACTTCAAAACCATTGCCGATATGCGCGGCGACTATATCGGTTGGTTGACTCGGCGGGGCGTGGAGTTGCCCGCACGTCTCGGCAAGACCGCTGCAGGGCAATTGGTAACCTACGAAACCGTCTGCACGCAGCATGCCGTGATTGGCGATGCGAACCATGCCGTAACGACGCTGCAGGAACTTGCGGAACGGACGGGAGCCAAACATTTTCTTGTGTGGATGAACATCGGCGCAATCCCCCATCACCTGGTTATGGATTCCATGGACCAGTTTGCCAAGGAAGTAATGCCGAGATTCTCGTAGCCAGACAATAGTGGAGGAATCTAGCGATGGAAGAATTAACCGAACAAAAATGTGAGGCGTGCCGCGTCGGAGCGCCGTCGGTTACCCCTGATGAGATCGCGCAACTTCATCCCAGAGTGGCCGAATGGCAGATTGTTACTGAGGACGATATTCCCAAGTTGGATCGACTGTTCAAGTTCAAGAACTTTAAAGACGCCATTGCCTTCACCGATGCGGTCGGCGAAGAGGCCGAAAAAGAAGGCCACCATCCACGGCTCACTACGGAGTGGGGCAAGGTTGCCGTCACATGGTGGACACACAAGATTCGTAACCTGCATAAAAATGACTTCATCATGGCGGCTAAGACCGACGCGATCTATCGCAAGTATGCACAGTCGTAGCCCGGATTTTTCTTGAGTCAGGGAAAACCCTGGCACACGGGGCCACTACTGCGCGACCTGGTCGATGACGATATCGACGTTCTTCGAACCCACGGCTACCGGATTCTTCTTGTAGTCGCCGGATAAATCGCCGGCTTCGCGAGTTGTCGGATTGCCGTCTGTGTCTATGCGGGCGATGACGGTGACCTTGCCGCTGAAAGATACGCCCTGCATCATCACATTCTCGGCACCGAGAGAGTAGCTAAGCGGGAATACCGGACGGTCGATTTTCTTAACAGCGAGAGGCGCTCCCTTCGTGGAGCCCGCGGGACGGGCGATGATGAATAAGGTCGCTCCGCTATTCAACCTGCCTTTGAGCTGCGGATCGATGGTGATCCTGCCGCTGATCTGCTGGCCGGGGGATGGCGCCGAGACGCCGGCTTTTTGACTGGGCGGTGTGGCTGATTGAGGCAACTCGGCGAGGATCTTTTCCACCTCGTTGCGCTCGGTCCCTGCGGGTAAAAGGGGAACCAGTTTTGCCAGCGTTTCCCGGGCACTGGCGTAGTCCTGTTTCTCGCGCAGCAGAATCATGCCCTTGCCCCATAGCGCCATGGGAAAATTCGGCACCTGCGCGAGCGCCTTTTCGAATGCCATTATAGCGCCGTCCGCGTGACCTGCTTGGGCTAGAATATATCCCATATAGGCGTGAGCTTCAGGCTGATTGGGATCCACGGTGAGCACTTTCTTGAATGCCTCGATGGCCTTCGGCCAGTCCTGCTTGGCAAAGGCCGCCCTTCCTTGCGCGAGTAGTTGGGCGTTCTCACCCCCACCGGTACCGGTCAGGAAGTCGCCGGTGATGGTATCTTCTATCGATTCCCGCGGCCGTAGTGAATTTGTCAAAACCACGCCCAGAGTCAGGCCGAAAAGCAGCAGGAAGGCCGCCCCCGCAGCAAGCTGCCATCCGCGATAACGGCGGCTGGGCTTCTCGCGCCGATCCGCTGATTGGCGCGTGGGCTGGCTTGCAGAGGATTTAGCGCGGGACGGCTGACTGGATGAAGAGGCGTCGAGTTGTCGTAGAACCACCGCCGCTTTGTTTTCGATCTCTAGCTTGAGCATCCCATAGTCGGACTCAGCCAGCTTTCCGGCTTGAAAGTCGAACTCCAATTCCCTAATCTCGGCGTATAACCTAGCCCGCTCCTGAAGCAGTTGCGCGTGGGGACTGGAATCCTCCGGGTTTATCTTCACGGTGGTGTCTTTTGCGGCTTCGCTTCGGACCCGGATCAGCATCTCCGGGTTGCCGAGGGAGTCTGTGTCAGTTTTTTTCTTGGCCGACCAACGGCGTACCAACCAAAGAGCCAAGCCGACCCCGGTAATCAGAACTACGAAGGGTAAGACCCACAGGAACAGACTGAAGCCCTGGGCCGTCGGAGCCAGCAAAACCCATTCGCCGTACTTGGAGACAAAGAAGTTTTTGACCTCTTGCGCAGTTTTTCCCGCCTGGAGCTGCTCCTTAACGATGCCGCGCATCTGCTGGGCCATTTCCGACGGCGAGTCTGCAATGGACAAATTTTGGCAGACGACACAGCGCAGCTCCTGGGCGATGGCCCGTGTCTGCTCGTCGATATCCGGCGCATCCGCCGCCGGCAGCAGGTTCGCGACCAGAATACAAACAGCTATGAGAAGCAATCGAATGAACATCGGGGATCAACGAATGGGCTGGTAATCTTCTTTGCCTTCCTTCGCGCTGACGATACCACTGGCCGCTTCTTGCAGCTTGGCGGTGACTAGTGAGGCGCGGATACCGCCGACGTGCTTGTAGGTGATTCGCCCCTGGGGATCGATGAAAAAGCTTTCGGGAATGCCCCAGACGCCGTAGTCAACGGCGATTTTTCCCGATTCGTCCCGCCCGTTGGCATAGGTGATATTGAACTCTTGGAGGAAGGCGCGGGCGTCTTGCTCGCGGTCTTGAAGAGCCACGCCGAGAAAAACCATGTTCCTGTCCTTGATCTGCTGCCAGGCAGCTTCGAGATCCTTGGCCTCTGCGCGGCAGGGCGTGCACCAGGAGGCCCAGAAGTTCAGAAAAACGGCCTTGCCGCGCAAGTCCTCGAGGCGGACTTGACGGCCGTCGAAAAGGGTAACGGTAAACGGCGCGGCTTGTTTGGCCAATAGCGGTGAGTGAATGTAGCGCGCATCCCGCGTGAATCCGAAAGCGAGCAACCAGAGAACCGGCGCGATCACCAATACGCTAAGGATAAGACGCCGCCAAGCCATTTTACTTCTCCTCGGGAGAAGCTTTTCCCAAGGGGAGTATGGCCAATAGAGTTCCGAGGGCGATGACAAAACCGCCGATCCATATCCACACTACCAGGGGACGGACCAAGACTTTCAAGGTTGCTTGGTTCTGATTCAAGTCGCTGAAACCGGAAAGAATGAGGTAGATATCCTCACTGGGGCTGCTGCGGTGTACCGCCCGGCCTATGGGCGACTGTTGTGTCGGAAAGAACTTCAAGGCGGGAGACAGGATGCCCCACTCGGTTCCCTGATGGAAAACCCTAAAGGAACCCTCGACGCGAAAATGAGTCGGCTGCTGTGTGCCCTTGAGGCCTTCGAACTGGATCAGATAGCGGCCGATACTAAGGTGCTCCTTTAGCCCGAGGGTGGCTTCTCGCTCGGTGCTGTAGCCCATGGAGCCGGCGATCCCCAGCACAATCAACACGACACCGAGATGGACCACCAAGCCGCCGTAGCGTCGTTGATTGCGCCGGCAAAGGGTGACGAGGCCGCGAAGAATTCCCTCCCCGGCGACGCGCCGGCGGGCACGCAGGGCGAGTCCGGTATCGTACAAGATGCTAAAGACTACGAAGGCCAATAGGGTAAATCCGAGCAATGGTAAGAAGTCTCTTATTCGCCAAAAAAAAAGTGCTAGGGCGAGGCTCAGCGACGCCACCGAAGGCCAGAGAAAATTGCGCTTGAGATTATCCCAGGACGCCCTGCGCCAGGCGATCATCGGCCCGACGCCCATGAGGAAAACCAGCAGGAGGAACAGCGGCACTGTCACTGAGTTGAAATACGGTGCGCCGACGCTAACTTGAGTCCCTGCGACTGCCTCGGAAAGCAGGGGAAAAATAGTGCCGAGAAAAATCGTAAAGAGCGCCGACACCAGCACTATATTGTTGAGCAGAAAAGCCGACTCCCGGCTGACCATAGAATCAAGCTCGGGTTGTCCCTTGAGGAGGTCGGCGCGGAAAGCCAACAGCCCAAAGGAGGCCAGCAGGACAAAGGCAAGAAAAATCAGAAAGACGGAACCCACCGGTCCGGAAGAGAAAGCATGGATGGAAGAGATGATTCCGGAGCGCGTGAGAAAAGTTCCAAAGATAGTCAAACTGAAGGCGATGATAATCAACGAGAGATTCCACACTTTAAGCATCCGCCGGCGTTCCTGTACCTGAACGGAATGTAGGAAAGCCGTTGCCGGGAGCCAAGGCATAAAAGCAGCGTTCTCCACCGGATCCCACGCCCAGTAGCCGCCCCAGCCGAGCACATGATAGGACCACCAGGCGCCCACCAGGTTGCCCGCGGTCAGAAAGAACCATGCAATGATAGTCCACCGGCGAGTGGCGACGATCCAGGCCTCATCGAGCTTGCCGCGAATCAATGCGGCAATGGCGAAGGCGTAGGGAACCGTGAGACCGACGAAACCCGCGTATAACAACGGTGGATGGGTCATCATATTGGCGTCTTCAAGCAAGGGGTTGAGACCACGGCCATCCAGAGGCACCGGAGAGATGGTTTCGAAAGGATTGGAGACGAAGGCGATCACGCCGAGAAAGAAAGCCGAGACAATAGAAAAGACCATGAGCACCCAGGGCATCGTTTCTCGTTGCCGGTGGCGGTAGATCCAGGCAACCAATCCGGAGAAGATGATGAGGATCCATTCCCAAAGCAGCAGCGAGCCTTCGAGGGCACCCCACAAACCGGTGACTCGGTAGTAAATCGGGGTCCCACGCGTGGTGTTGAAGACTACGTAGCGAATCGAGAAATCTGTCGCGATCAGGCCGTAAATGAGCGCCCCGGCTGCCAAGGTAACCAAAACGAATTGGCTCAGGATGGCGGTCCGAGTGAATGAGAAGTAGCGTTCTAGGCCAGGACGGGAGCCCACAATCGGGCAAACGACCCCGCAGAGGGCAGCCAGAAATGCCATGATTATAGCAGTATGGCCGAGAGTTGCGGTCACTGGTTCGTGAGCTCTTTTCCTGGGACAAAGCTTTTGGGGTAACCGTCTTGGCCGTCGGCGTGGGGGCTGTATTCTTCGGCGTGCTTCGCCATGATCGTGGTGGCCTGAAATATCCCGTCGGCTCGAACGCGGCCTTCGACGACGGCGCCTTTCCCTTCGGTGAAAAGATCCGGCGGCACACCACGGAAAAAAACCGGGAATGAGGTGCTACCGTCAGTCAAGTCGAACCGATAGGTGAGATTCTTGAGGTCTATTTGCAGCGATCCCTTGACCACCATCCCGCCCATGCGCAAGAACTTGTCGGTGGAAGTGTTTTCTTTGGCCTTCAATTCGGACGGCGTGACGAAATAGACAATGGCCTCCTGCATGCCGCCGTATATAATATAAGAGAGAGCAGCTAGAATGATCAGACCCCCGACAATGAAACGCTTACGTCTTGGCATTCGCTTGTGGCTCCGAGGACGCACACAGCTCGGCCAGCTCCGTCTCTGCGCGAGCCAGCCGGCGTTTTAGCGTAAGCCAGTAAATCAAAATTGCACTCCAGACAATCCCATAGGCCAAAAAGACGAAGTACCACGCGCCCATTAAAAATCTCGGCTCAGTTTCAGTGCTTTGATCTCTTCGTTTACCTCGCCGAGGCGAAAGCGAAGCGAGAGCAGATAAAAATAAAGTAATAAGAAGGCCGCAAGATTAAGCAAAAGAGGCGTTAACAGCGGCCAGGCAATATTTTCCCACGGCGCCTTGTCCGGCCGAAGGATCGACGGAGGCTGATGCAACGTGCGCCACCAATAGACCGACATGTGGATCAGCGGGATGTCGAGAAAACCGATAATCCCCAATACTGCGGCGGAAGAGGCGCCTCGATTCTCTTCTTCAGTGAGTGAGCGCAGCATTAGATATCCGGCAAAAATCAGCAGCAGTATCGCCGTCAGCGTTAACCTGGCGTCCCACGTCCACCAGACCCCCCAGGTGGGCTTGCCCCAGATCGACCCTTCGATGATCGTCAAAGCGGTAAACAGGACTCCGATCTCCGCCGCAGAATAAGCTAAAATATCATCCCGTTTCTCTCTTTTCCATAAATAGAGGCAGCTGCCGACAAAAACCAGGAAAAATGACAGGTAAGCGGTGAGAATACTCGGGATATGAAGATACATGATCCGCTGAACCTCGCCCTGGTAGGCATCCGGCGGCGCCTGAACTAGCCCCCAATAGAGCCCCAAAAGAATGCTGACCAGGGCCAGTGCGCCGAAATAGCCGTTTCTTTTGCCCGAGATCTGCGAGATTTTCGCCATCGCTAGAATTCGATCACCCAATCGAAAATCAACACACCCACCGTCAAAAATATCACATCAAACCCCACCAAAAGACGCAACCAAGGTAAGGCGTCGCCCAGTTCGCCGTTGCGAAGGATAGCTTCCATACAGCGAATCGTTGCCAGGATAACCGGAACCATGAGCGGAAACAGGATCAGGGGGAGCAAGAGCTCCCGGGCCCGGGCCTTCAGAGTGACCGCCGCGAACAGTGTTCCCAAGACGCAGAAACCGACAGTACCCAATAAAGTGACGAGAAATAGATCCGGAACAAGCTCCCAGTTCGGTAGGTTAAAGAGAATCCAAAACAGCGGAATAATAACGATTTCCACCAGAACCATCAGCACCAAGTTGAAGCAGGTTTTGGCGACGAAAAACGCGCCGCGGTCCATGGGTGAAAGCAGCAGCGCCTCGAGGCAGTGATTGGCCCGCTCTCCCTCGAAGAGTTGTGCAAGCCCCAACGTACCCGTAAAAAGAAATGCCAGCCAAAGCAGAGCCGGCGCCATCTCCGCGATGCGGTCAGGTGCGAGATCAAAGGAAAAATGAAACACAAAAAGGAGGAGCGTGCCGAAAAAGAACATAGTCAGCAGACTTTCGCGGCGTCTCAGCTCCAAAAGAAGATCTTTTTTGAAAAGCAGTACAGCCTGGCTCAGGAATTCCATGACTCTCCGTGGGGCATAAATTCTCCAAAAGCGCGAGTCAAGCTATGCCAAGGTTGCTGGCGGGTCTCATCAAACGTCAGTCGCCCTTGATGAAGGATGAGCGCGCGAGTGCATAAGCTAAGGGCCCGGGAGACATGGTGCGAGGCCATAATAAGGACGCTACCCTTGTTACGCTGGGCGCGGAGGAATCTCTCCAAAAGATCGACACCGTTTCCGTCCAAAACCCCATAGGGCTCATCCAGTAACAGCATTCCGGGGTCAAGCAGTTTCCATTTGGCGATGGAAAGGCGGCATTTCATGCCACTGGAAAGGGTCGCAACATATTCTTCCGACCGCTGCTTCAAGCCGACCTCTTCAAGGACCGCCCCAATTCGGCTGACGGCTCCGTATTGCTTGTAAAGGGAAGTGAAGAAAATGAGATTTTCACGAACAGTGAGATTTTCATAGAGATGCTCGCCGGGCGCGAGAAATCCTATAGCCGAACGGTGGCGGGTGTCGCTGTAGCGAAATTTATGGCCGTCGAAGCCGATGTCGCCGGCGGTTGGGGAAAGCAGCCCGGCGAGTAGCTTAAGGAGCGTGGTTTTACCCGCTCCGTTGGGGCCGAGGAGCGCGACAAATTCTCCGGGTGGCAAGTCAAGACTGACATCCCTGAGTGCCCAGAGTGCTCCATAGGCTTTGGCGAGATGGCTAACGGTTACGTGCAACGTGAGACTTCCCAAAAAATCAGCTGTTGAACTGGGGAGAAAGTGTTGAACGAATATAGTTGCCGGTTAGCGCGGATTCAAGTACCCCATTGCGGCGATGCACCGCCAGCGCAAAGGGTTGACAATCTTGACGTGACACCCCTATTTAGTAAATCAACCAGGGGAGGCCGCTACCAAGGAGGAAAACTATGAATCCGGTGGTTACCGTGACCGGTTTTTGGGATGCGTTTGTTACCAAGATAGCTGTCTTTCTGCCGAATCTTTTGTTCTCCATCGCTATCATCGTGGTTGGTTGGGCGCTGTGCAACATCATAAAAAGAGTCGTAGTGCGTATTCTCAGGGTTTGTCAGTTCGACACCCTTGCGGATCGGGCAGGCATCAAACAGGCGCTTGAACGGGGTGGTATCAAGCAATCGGCATCGGACATATTGGGCCTTTTGGTTTTTTGGTTTCTTTTCTTAATTGCCATCGTAACTACGCTGGAGACCCTCAATCTCAGCGGGGCTACGGATACGCTGCACACGATCTATTTATACATCCCAAAGATCGTCGCTGCGCTCGTGGTGTTGATTCTTGGGCTGTATTTTGCGAATTTTCTTGAGTCGGTTACCCGAACGTCCTGCGCCAATGCGGGACTGGAGCAAGCGGCGTCCATCGGCCGAGCGGCCTATATCGGAACCGTTATTTTTGTTGTCGCGGGTATCTTCGAAATATTAGACATTGCATCGGAAATTGTTATCTGGGCCTTTATCTTGGTGTTTGGGGCGGTCTGTCTGGCGCTTGCATTGGCTTTTGGCTTAGGGGGCCGTGACGTGGCGGCCCGTTCTCTCGAGAAGTGGTTTGAGCCAAAGAAGGACGAATATACAGATCTAACTCGTTAGTGACGCGCCGTAGCCGGTGGTTGAAGCAGCGACGTTTCCAGCACAAGTCTGGTGTTTTGTCGAACAGTGGGCCAGCGTATCATGCCGAGGGAGTTGCGAATTCTCAAAAAGCTGCGCACTCCATCGAAGCCGAATAATTTTAGTGTTTTTCGTGGAAGCCGCCTGTTCAGCCGAGCACGAGCGAAACAAATCAAAGAGTGTCGTTTCTCGTGGACATGAGTTAGCCTGGATTCATCGTATCGAAAGTTCAGATCATGGCAGCCAATAGGACCAGGTCGAGAAACAGGTCAGAATCCTAGGGGCGATACCGCTGGCAATCGGGTCTAAAGGGTTTTGACTCGTGGCGACCTGCCAACTTGGGGAACGGGAGAGCCCTGAATAGGCAGTAGCTGACAATATTGGCCTTTTCTGTCCATAAGTCCACATTTTTGGCCAGAATCTTCTTAGACCTTTGAACCCTTTCGCCTAAAAAACAGCAGGTTATCTCATGGCATTTCCATTGCTCCAAGTCGAATTGGGAAATTGCGAGGTGTCCTTATGAGCCAGCCTGAACTAGAGTTTGAGTTTGATCCGCGGGAATTTCTTCGCGAGGATGTTAGTCCAACACCACCCTCTAGAAAGCGAGCTATTTTCAAGCGCCTAACCCTTGTGGGTCTCGTAGGGGTAGCGTTCATAAGCGTCCTTTCTCTGTATGGGGACGCCGGGAATTATATCGTCACGCTATATGGTACAAAGGAAGACGCCGCCCACGTCGTGGACGACACAAGGAAGGCGATTGCCGACACGAAAACGCTTTTGGCAAAGTTAGAAGAGAGAGCGAGCCTTCTAACCGAAAGAGTCGCTTCCATAGAGGCGAACCTATGGCGATCTAAAGCCACCGCACTTGGGTTTAAGAATCCAGCCATAAGGGCGATAAGCTTGGCGTCACAACAGCCGCAACAAGTGGTTCTTAATTATCAGGTCAAGAAAGAGAATCGTATCGAGTTGAAAATTTTGCAAATAACCAGCGATGCAATCGTCTTTGAAGTAACCGGAACGGCGGCGAGTAACGAAATTAAGTCGGTGAAGGTAGCGCAACCCCTCAAGGTAGGGTTTTCCGTTGAACTAACGCAAGGTATTACAATGGACGGTATGCCGCATATCTTTATGACGGTGTTAGAGATGCCGACCAAGGATACTGCAATCATTGCCGTTGGCGCGAAAGAGTTGGCGCAGTCATAGCTTCACGGTTTCTCTCCGGTGGATCCGAGATGGCGCGCAAATAGGGGGGCAGCGGGACTGGCGTAGTTGGAGAATCGGATGAGCAAGAGAATCCTCGTGGTTGAAGATCGTGATGATGCCCGCACCATTCTCGTCGCTATACTCCGACGATTTTGCGGCTACGAGACCATCGAGGCGGCGAACGGGACCGAGGCAATCGAAAAAGCGGTTTCCGAACAGCCCGATCTAATTCTCATGGATTTGGATCTCCCGGATATTTCAGGCCTCGATGCTGCCCGAGCAGTAAAAAAGAATGCCGATACCGCGCATATTCCGATCATTGCGCAAACGGCATGGAGCTCGAGGCAATGGAAAGGAAAAGTGCTGCAGGTAGGCATGGTGGATTACCTTGAAAAGCCGGTTTCAATGGAGCTCATGAAAGCCACCATAGAAAAGTTTATCCTTCCTTAGTGATTCCGCGATCAATTTGTTCTGCCCCAAGTTCCCGCGCCGGAACGCAATAGTGAATCAAGGCGTTCATGCTTAGAACGCTTCTCCCGATCCCGGCCCGCAATCGAGTCCTAGCATAGGCGCGGCTGGAGAGATCAACTGCTCGTTGGAACCAAAAAGATTTGGTGGCTGTTTTTTTGGGTAGATTGCTTTCCCGTTCTAGGGCAGGTGACGCTATTGTTGGTTAGGTTTGCCAGGCTCCTGGGCACGCTTTGTTCGCCGTAGAAGTCGCCGACACTTTGCTTATCGACCGGGCCGTCTCCCAACGTAACCGAAATACCGGTTTCATGGAGTCCACCGCATTTGTTGCAAGAAACGAAGATGCTGTACTGCGAACTATGGACAGCGGACGGTAGGGTTTTGCCGATCGTAAGTTTTAGTTGCATAGCCGGTCTCCGTTCTTGGGTTTGCATTGTCCCTTGCTTTGAAAATTCCGTCAAGGGATGAAGTGAGACAGGTCGGGGTTGAGGTGGGGCCTAGCGAGGCTCTGAATAGCAAGCCTGCATGCTCATGGCGTGTCATTGATCTCCACGCTGCCGATGGCTGCAATAGGATGATCACGAAGGGTCTTCAATAACTCATGGATCCGTCGCGAGAACACGAAATCATCAAATAGGAGCAAACCCATATACGCGCTGTTATTATATTCCATTACGAGGGATAGCCCGTCCGAGGTAAGCAGCGAATACCTGCTGACTTGTTTGAGTACGCCGACTTCGCCAATGGGTCGTTCATTCCGCTTTCCGCCGAGCCAAACCCAACGGGGAGGCCAGTTCGTACGGCCTCGATAGGACATCAGTGGGTGGTTGCGCAAGTCCATAAAATCGCCAGAGAATTGGCCAACCATTGAACCAAAGCAAAAGAACCACCACTCGACAGACTCCAATAAAAACATGGTGTTGGAGATGAGTGTTTCGGCGTAGTTTGTAAATTGATTGTACAACTCACTGCCACCGCGATACCGCGGTGGTCCAATATATGGTTGTGAAAGCTGCTGAATTGTTAAGAACCTGACTCTGTAAGCGAATTATACAGCGGCGCTGACATCGATCAGACAAATGGATTCGGTTCGCACGTCGGCCTTCGGTCACGCTTGGTTGATTGCGCTATTGTCGATAGCCAATCCCGGCGGGGGGACGGAGTGAATGGCGCAGCGTTCGGTAGACGAGCAGTGGGTTGCGATTTTTGTGTTATATGGATCGGAAAGTAACTTGACTCGCACTATGCAATCAGCTAGATTCCAACGAGTTTTAAATATATTCTTTTATGCAAAATAGCCTAAGGGTTGGTGAGGCCTTACCCTTAGGCTATTTTTACAGGTGAGGAGATCATGGCTGAATATAAGATAGTAAAGGTCCCCAAGGACGGGGCAAAAATCACGATGGGTGGAAACAAGGAACTGAAAGTTCCGGACAATCCAATCATACCGTTCATTGAAGGCGACGGCACGGGTCGGGATATCTGGCGCGCTTCGGCCCGCGTGTTTGAGGCGGCGGTAGATAAGGCCTACAAGGGCAAACGCAAAATCCACTGGATGGAAGTGTATGCGGGGGAGAAATCGTTCAAGTTGTTTAATAATTGGTTGCCCGATGAAACCGTGGAAGCTTTCACCGAATTTCTGGTCGGTATCAAGGGGCCGTTGACGACTCCGATCGGCGGGGGCTTTCGTTCGTTGAATGTGGCGCTACGGAAACTACTGGATTTGTACGTTTGCCTGCGCCCTGTGCGTTATTACAATGGTGTGCCATCTCCGGTTAAGCATCCGGAATACGTCGATATGGTGGTTTTCCGCGAGAACACCGAAGATATTTACACCGGCATCGAGTTTATCAACGACACGGAAGAGAATAGAATGTTCAAGTCGTTGCTCAAGGAAAATTTTCCTAAGGAATATGTCAAGATCCGCTTTCCCGACACGGCGGGTATCGCGCTCAAGCCGGTTTCCGTAGAGGGGACTGAGCGGTTGGTACGCGCGGCCGTCAAATGGTCGCTGGCGAACAAGCGCAAAAACGTGAACTTCGTGCACAAGGGCAACATCATGAAGTATACCGAAGGCGCGTTTATGGAATGGGGCTATGCGCTCGCCAAACGCGAATTTCGCAACGACGTTGTCACCGAGCGCGAAACCTGGATTCTCGGCAACAAGGAGCAGAAACCGAACCTAAGCGTGGGAGATAATGCCAAAATGATCGACCCTGGCTTCGATATGATGTCGCCGGACCAGCAAAATGATATCAAGAAGGAAGTGGAAGAGGCGCTGAAGCTGTGGCCGACCCACGGCGACGGCAAGTGGAAATCAAAACTGCTGCTGAAGGATTCCATCGCTGACGTGACATTGCAGTTCGTGCTGATCCGTCCCAAGGATTACGACGTGATTGCCACCATGAACCTGAACGGTGATTATCTGTCCGACGCGCTGGCTGCTCAGGTGGGCGGTATTGGCATCGCGCCAGGGGCTAACATCAATTACGATACCGGACACGCCGTCTTCGAGGCAACCCACGGCACCGCGCCGAAATATGCGGATCTCGACAAGGTGAATCCGGGTTCAGTTATCCTCTCCGGTGAAATGATGTTGCGTTACATGGGTTGGACGGAAGCCGCTGATCTCATCGTCAAAGGACTTGAGGGAGCGATTGCCAAGAAGACGGTGACTTATGATTTCGAGCGCTTGATGGAGGGTGCGAAGCTGGTTAGCTGTTCCGGCTTCGGCGATGCTATTATCGCCAATATGTAAGCGACCGTTTTGAGTCTCAGGTTGCGAGTTCGAGCAACCACAATCCAGTCGGAATTTCAGAAAGAGATCTGAGGAGGTTATGGGCAGAAACAAGATTGCTCTAATTGGAGCCGGTAATATCGGTGGGTCGATGGCCCACCTCTGTTTGCTCAAGGGGTTGGGTGATGTTGTCTTGTTCGATGTGATCGACGGTTTGCCCCAGGGAAAAGCGCTTGATCTTTCCCATGCCGGGCCCGTCGAAGGCTTCGATGGCAATGTGATCGGCACGAACAAATACGAGGACATTGCCGGCGCCGACGTTTGTATCGTGACGGCGGGAATCGCACGAAAGCCAGGTATGAGCCGGGACGACCTGGTTGGAACCAATGCCAAGATCATTAGCTCGGTCGCGGAAAACATTAAAAAACATGCGCCGGATTCGTTGGTCATCGTGGTCACCAACCCCCTTGACGCGATGGTGACCTTGACCAAGCGCGTCACGGGCTTCCCAAAAAATCGTGTTGTGGGTCAATCCGGTATTTTGGATTCATCCCGCTATCGATCCTTCATCGCCAAAGAGCTCAATGTTTCGGTAAATTGCGTGGCGGCTATGGTCCTCGGGGGGCATGGCGACGACATGGTGCCCGTTCGCAGTACCTGTTTGGTGGGTGGCGTACCTGTGGAGAAGCTCATTACGCCCGCACGACTGGACGAGATCGAAGCCCGGGTGCGCAACGCGGGCGGCGAAGTAGTCGCGCTATTAAAGACCGGATCCGCCTACTTTTCACCGGCCTCGGCAGCGATTCGCATGACTGAAGCGCATCTCTTTGATAAGAAGGAGATTCTACCCTGCGCCGCTTTGCTGGAAGGAGAGTACGGCGTCAACGGTTATTATTTCTGCGTCCCGGTCGTCGTCGGTGCCGGCGGCGTGGAGAAAATCATCGAGATCAACCTAAGCCCGGCTGACAAGAAGGCGTTTGGTGAATCGCTCAATCACGTCAAGGACATCGTGCAAGCGATGGATCGCATTCTCGGCATCGCCTAGCGGTTTTTCTGGTAGTTGATATTGAGACCCTGAGGCTAATGGTCTTAGGGTCTTACTTTATTGGGGACCGGTCGTTATGAATATCCATGAATATCAAGCTAAGCAGATTCTCACGCGATACGGCGTGCCGGTGCCCGTCGGGAAGGTCGCGACAACTCCTGAGGAAGCAAGAATCATTGCGGCTGAGCTTGGCGGAGTTTGTGTGGTGAAGGCACAGATTCACGCGGGTGGCCGTGGCAAGGGCGGGGGCGTGAAGCTGACCAAGACTCCCGAAGAGGCGGAGCAGAAAGCGGCCGAGATCCTCGGCAAAAACCTTGTCACCCATCAGACCGGTCCCGAGGGACGTCAGGTGAGACGAGTTCTCGTCGAGCAAGGGGTTAATATTGAGCGTGAGATCTATTTGGGGATGGTCTTGGACCGGACGCAATCTCGTGTGACCGTGATTTGTTCATCTGAGGGCGGGGTGGAAATAGAGGAAGTCGCCGCGAAACATCCGGAAAGAATCCTGAAAGAAGTCATCGACCCGGTGGTCGGTCTGCAGTCCTTTCAATGTCGCCGTCTGGCGTTTGCTCTTGGAGTTCCCCTGCAGGTCCTGGGTAATATGGTTGCGATGATGCAGGCTCTATATCGCGCCTTTGACGATTGCGATTGCTCCATCGCCGAAATAAATCCATTGATCCTGACCAAGGAAGGACAGGTGATGGCGCTGGACGCGAAAATGAATTTCGACAGCAACGCTCTGTTTCGGCAAAAGGACATCCTCGCCCTGCGTGATTTGAATGAGGAAGATCCTCGTGAGATCGAAGCCAGCAAATATGAGCTGTCTTACATCTCGTTGGACGGCAACATCGGTTGCATGGTCAACGGCGCGGGTTTGGCGATGGCTACCCTGGATATTATCAAACTCTGCGGCGGCGAACCGGCTAATTTTCTCGATGTCGGGGGCGGGGCCACTAAAGAAAGAGTTGCCCAGGCCTTCAGGATCATTCTGTCCGACGTCCGGGTGCGCGGCGTCTTGATCAATATCTTCGGCGGCATCATGCGCTGTGACGTGCTGGCCCAGGGAGTGGTGGATGCGGCGCGGGAGTTGAGCATTCAAGTTCCTCTGGTGGTGCGGATGCAAGGCACGAACGTCGAGCTGGGGCGACAGATTCTTGCGGACTCGGGTCTTCCCATTATCTCGGCGGAAACCATGGCGGAAGCTGCGGAAAAAATCGTGCTGGCGGTGAAGCGAATTTAGATTAGATCGCGATGCTATATTAAGAAAAAAACCAGGATGGGGTGGTTGCTGTTTAGATACTTGGCAGGCAATCTAGAATCTAAAATTTAATATAGGTATGTCGATACTGGTAAACCAACAAACGCGTGTCTTGACGCAGGGCATAACCGGTGTCACCGGCCAGTTTCATACTAAGGCGTGCAAGGAGTACGGTACCCAGATGGTCGCAGGGGTGACCCCCGGAAAAGGTGGCACCTCTTTCGAGGGTATCCCGATTTTCGATACGGTGTCCCGCGCGGTCACCGAAACAGCGGCCAATGCCACGGTGATCTACGTACCGCCGCCATTCGCGGCGGATGCCATTTTGGAAGCAGCGGACGCCGGAATTCCCTTGGTTATTTGCATTACCGAAGGTGTGCCGGTGCGTGACATGATCCGCGTGAAGCGATATCTGGAAGGGAGAAACTCCCGGCTGCTGGGCCCCAATTGCCCTGGAGTGATTACCCCCGGCGAATGCAAAATCGGCATCATGCCGGGGCATATTCACCGCCCGGGAACTATCGGTGTGGTCTCGCGCAGCGGTACGTTGACCTACGAAGCGGTGGACCAGCTGACCCGTTTGGGGATGGGCCAGTCGAGCTGCGTAGGCATTGGTGGGGACCCGGTGCACGGCTTCGAATTTGTCGATGTCTTGGATCTTTTCAATCGCGATCGCGGTACCGAGGCGGTAGTCATGATCGGTGAGATCGGCGGCAGCGCCGAGGAGGAAGCCGCCGGTTGGATCGCGGCCCACATGAAGAAGCCGGTGGTGGGATTCATTGCCGGCCAAACCGCCCCTGCGGGGAAGCGCATGGGCCACGCGGGGGCGATCATTTCCGGCGGCAAGGGGACCGCGAGGGAAAAAATCGACGCCATGCAGAAGGCGGGAATTCGCATGGCGTCGTCGCCGGCGCTGATCGGTAGAACAATGCAGGAGGCTTTGGGAAAATCATGAGCGTGGAGAGAACCTTATCCATCGTTAAGCCGGATGCGGTAAGTCGAAAACTGATCGGCGAAATTCTTCGCCGTTTCGAATCCGCAGGATTGAAGATCGCTGCCGGCAAATTACTTCGTCTTACGCCGGAGCGGGCTCAGGCTTTCTATGCGGTGCACAAAGAGCGGCCATTTTTCGCGAGCCTTTGTGCTTACATGTCCTCGGGGCCGATTTTCGTTTCGGTGTTGGAAGGGGAGGAAGCGATCGCGAAAAACCGCGAGATTATGGGAGCCACGGACCCGGCCAAAGCGGCGCCGGGAACCATCCGCAAAGACTGCGGCAAAGATGTCGAACAAAACGCGGTCCACGGTTCCGATGGAGCCGATACGGCTGCCGCGGAAATCGCTTTTTTCTTTAGACCCGACGAAATCTTCTAGTCTTGAAAACTGCAACGCGGACGGGCTCGCGAGGGTTGAAAGTGAATCCTAATATTAAAGATATGAGCCTGCAGGAGCTTGGGGCCTATCTCGCGGAGCGCAAGGAGCCGGAGTATCGTGCCAAGCAAATTTGGCAATGGTTGATGCAAAAGCGGGTGCCGACCTTCTCAGAGATGACCAATCTCCCGGCTACGTGTCGTGCCCGGCTGGCCGAGGATTTCACGATTAGCCGCTTGACCACCCTGAAGACGGCGACATCTACGGACGGGACCAAAAAATTCTTATGGGGTCTCTCCGATGGGCACAGCATTGAGAGCGTGCTGATTCCGGAGTCCCAGCGACTGACCTTGTGCGTTTCGACCCAGGCTGGCTGCGGGTTTGGATGTGCTTTTTGTGCCACGGCGCTTTTGGGTTTGAAGCGAAGTTTGCGTGCCAGTGAAATCGTCGATCAGATACTCGAGGCCAGCCGATCCTTGCCTGACGAGCAGCGAATCAGTCACGTGGTGCTTATGGGAATGGGCGAGCCCCTGGCGAACTATGCGCAGACCGTTAAGGCCCTCAGGATGATCACGGATACCAGTTGGGGAATCGGTATTTCGCCGAGACGGATCACCCTCTCCACCGTGGGCTTGGTGCCGCAGATTCGCACACTGATGGAGGAAACCAAGGTCAACCTGGCGATTTCTCTTCATGCGCCGAGCGATGAGATACGCAGCCAGTTGATGCCGGTCAATCGCAAATATTCGCTCCAGCAGCTCATGGCGTGCTGCCGATCCTTGCCGATGCCGCGGCGGAAACGCATTACCTTCGAGTATGTTCTGCTCCGCGGTATCAACGATTCTCCCGAGGCAGCGGAAGCGCTCTGCCAGCTCCTGCAAGGCATTCGATGCAAAGTCAATGTGATTCCCTTTAATCCGCATCCGGGCAGCCGGTACGAGAGACCCGCCGACAGGAATATCGAAGCTTTTCAGGAAACTCTTCACGCTCATGGCTTACAAATCAATATCCGCCGGCCCAGAGGAGACGATATCCAGGCGGCCTGCGGGCAATTGCAAGGAGAAGAGCTTCACCCTAGACAAAGCCAAACTTTATTGGCGGGGGCGGTGCAATAGCAAATCATGGGCAAATCCATAGTCGGCGTCATTGGGGGCAGTGGCCTTTACCAGATGAAAGGACTCAAAAAGGTCCGCGAATTCGAGATCAAGACCCCATTTGGAAGACCGTCGGAAAAATTTCTTAAGGGCAGTCTTGAGGAAACAGAGCTGATCTTTCTCCCGCGCCACGGAAAGGGCCATCGCTGGTTGCCCACAGAGATCAATTTTCGAGCCAACATCTTTGCTTTGAAGAGACTAGGGGTCGATCGGATAATCTCGGTGAGCGCGGTGGGAAGTTTGCGGCAAGAGATCGTGCCCGGCGACATCGTGATCCCAGATCAGTTCATCGACCGAACTACCCAGCGGCCCAGCACGTTCTTCGGCAAGGGGATTGTGGCTCATGTCAGCTTAGCCGATCCGTTCTGCAAGGATCTTACTGAGAACCTTGCCGCGTCTGCGGCTGCCGAAGGTGGCAAGGTCCATCGTCGGGGCACCTATCTTTGTATGGAGGGACCGCAGTTTTCAACCCGGGCGGAGTCCCAGCTCTATCGCAGTTGGGGCGCGGATGTGATCGGCATGACGAACCTCCAAGAGGCGAAGCTCGCCCGTGAGGCAGAAATTTGCTTTGCCACCTTGGCTTTGGCTACCGACTACGACTGTTGGAACCAGGCGGCAGGGGATGTGGAGATTGAAAACGTTCTTGCGGTGCTGCGGCAGAATGTCGACCTTGCGCAAAGAACCATTCGGCGCGCGGTGGCCTTGCTGAAGAACTCGCGTTCCTGCTCCTGTGCGGTATCCCTTAAGGATGCTATCATTACAGAACGGTCAACCATTCCACAAAAAATACGCACTGAGCTGCGGCCTATTATCGGGAAGTATCTATGAATGTTTTGGTGGTCGGTACAGTTGCATTTGATTCTATTGAAACACCTCTTGGGTCGGCAGAGCGCATCCTCGGAGGGTCGGCTTCCTATTTCGCCCTGGCGGCGAGTTTTTTTACTTCCGTACGCATGGTCGGGGTCATCGGCCAGGATTTTCCTGATGAATACTTGAGGCTTTTTACACAACGGAGTATTGACCTCGAAGGGGTCAAGCGGGAGAAAGGTGACAGCTTTCATTGGCGCGGCCGGTACCACGAGGATATCAACGTGCGGGATACGCTGGAGCTCCATCTCAATGTGTTGGCCGGCTTCGTGCCAGACCTACCGGAGCGCTACCGCGATGCGGAATACGTGTTTCTCGGCAATATTGATCCGGTCATGCAGCTCGAGGTATTGAACCAGATCCACCGGCTGAAACTGGTGGTTTGTGATACCATGGACCATTGGATTCAAGGGAGTGGCGAGGAGCTCAGAAAAGTTCTTAAACGTATAGAGATGCTGGTTATTAATGATTCCGAAGCGCGACTGCTTAGCGGCCAGAATAATATAGTTCGAGCCGCACGGGCGATTCTCAAGATGGGTCCTCAGGTTGTACTCATCAAGCGCGGTGAATACGGTGTGCTGCAGTTCTCGGATTCATCCATCTTCGCGACCCCTGCCTACCCGCTCGAAGAGGTTTTCGATCCGACCGGCGCGGGGGACTCCTTTGCCGGCGGTTTCATGGGGCAACTGGCCCGTTCAAGCGACCACAGTCAAAAAGGCATCCGTCGCGCAATCGTCTATGGCTCTGTGGTGGCATCGTTCACCGTGGAAGATTTTGGCGTGAAGCGATTGACCCACGTATCGCTCCAGGACATCGAGCAACGTTACCAGAGCTTCGTGCAGTTGACTGACTTTCATACCTGACCTCATGGAGCTTTCCATCGTTATCCCGGTTTACAATGAGGAGGGAAACGTCGAGCCGTTGATTCAAGAGATCAACGGGGCGCTGCGGCCCCTGGAGAAGCCGTACGAAATTGTGGTGGTTGATGACGGTAGCCGCGATGAGACGTTTGACCGTTTGGCGCGATTGCACCAACGTGAGCGGCGTCTGCGGGTGGTGCGGCTCAAACGCAATTTTGGTCAGACGGCCGCCATCGCAGCGGGCTTGAGATACGCCACAGGGGACGTCATCGTGCTTATGGACGGTGACGCGCAGAATGATCCCAAGGATATCCTGCCTTTGCTTACGGAATTGGAAAAAGGCAACGATCTCGTGTGCGGTTGGCGTTTCAACCGGCAAGACCCTTTTTTGAGTCGACGCTTGCCGTCGATGATCGCCAATCGCCTCATCTCTTGGGCTACCCAGGTTAAATTACACGACTACGGCTGTACCCTGAAGGCGATGCGTGGTGACGTTGCCAAAAGCCTCAGGCTCTATGGTGAAATGCATCGCTTTATTCCCGCCATTGCCTATGAGCGCGGCGCCCGGGTCGCCGAGATCAAAGTCAACCATCGCCCACGGCTGCATGGGAGCTCGAAATACGGCATTGCGAGGATACTGCGGGTAGTTCTCGATCTTTTGACCGTCAAGTTTTTGGTCAGTTATTCGACTCGGCCTTCTCACGTGTTTGGCCTGTTGGGTCTGAGTAGTGGCGGTCTGGGTTTTTTGATCGCCATGTATCTAACTTTTCAAAAACTTGTGTACCAAGAAACCATCGGTGGCAGACCGCTGCTGCTGCTGGCGATTTTGTTGATCTTTATCGGCTTTCAGTTCCTGACCATGGGGTTATTGGGTGAGATGCTGTCGCGAACGTATCACGAGTCTCAGGATAAGGCCGTCTTCGTTGTCGGAGAGGTGCTGGGTGAGAGGAAGTGCGTATGAATCTTGCGGTGGTCGGTACGGGTTATGTGGGATTGGTTGCCGGCACCTGCTTCGCGGAGAGCGGTAACGATGTTACCTGCATCGACATCGATGAGTCAAAGATTTTATTGTTAAAGTCCGGCCAGGTTCCCATCTATGAGCCGGGGCTGGAAGAGATGGTCCGCCGCAACGTTGCGGAACAGAGATTATCGTTTAGCACGGATCTAGACGGTGCGGTGAAGAATTCAAGCATCGTTTTCATCGCGGTGGGAACTCCCCAGGGTCCTGACGGTGATGCCAATCTCGATCATGTGCGGGCGACGGCCAAAAGCATTGCCAAAGCGATGGACGGGTTTAGGATTATTGTCACCAAGAGCACGGTGCCCGTGGGCACGGCGGATCAGATTACGCGCTGGGTCACAGAAGAAACGGCGCATCCCTTCGCGGTTGTTTCCAATCCTGAGTTTCTCAAGGAAGGAGCAGCGGTGGAGGATTTCATGAAGCCCGACCGGGTGGTGTTGGGGGGGGATAATGCCGAGGCCATCGAAGCCGTTAAGGAGCTTTACGAGCCCTTCGTCCGGACCGGCAATTCGATCCTGGTTATGGATAGTCGCAGCGCGGAGATGAGCAAGTATGCCGCGAACGCGATGCTCGCTACGAAAATATCGTTCATTAACGAAATCTCGCGGCTGTGTGAGACCAAAGGTGCCGACGTGGGCGAAGTGCGAAGAGCCATCGCTCTGGATCGGCGCATCGGGCCTCACTTTATCTTTCCGGGTGTCGGCTACGGCGGCTCCTGTTTCCCTAAAGATATCCGGGCTATGATTAGCATGGGGCGCGATGAACCGGAGATGGTGCTCCTCAAAGCTGTGGAGCAAGTAAACGAGCGACAAAAGCGGATTTTGATCGAGAAGGTCCACCGTCATTTCGGCGCCGACCTTGCGGGTTTGACCTTTGCGATTTGGGGGCTCGCGTTCAAGCCACGTACCGACGACATGAGAGATGCGCCGTCGATTACGGTGATTGAATCGCTGCTAAACGGCGGTGCCAAGGTGCAAGCGTTTGATCCCGAAGCAACTGACGAGGCGAAGAAGATTTTTGGCGACCGCATCCATTACACCAGTCGAAACTATGAAGCACTGGCCGGCGCCGCGGCTTTGTTGGTCCTGACCGAATGGAATGAATTCCGTCGACCGGACTTTTTACGGATTAAGCAGCTACTCAAGAACCCGGTTATTTTTGACGGCCGTAACCTATACGATCCGGGGGATATCCGAAAGCTCGGGTTCCACTATTATTCCATAGGAAGAAGCGATGGCTAGGTATTTGATTACCGGAGGCGCCGGCTTCATCGGTTCTCACCTGTGTGAGACTTTTCTCAAGCGCGGGCATGAAGTCATCTGCATGGATAATTACTCCACCGGGGCACAAGGGAATATCGCTAGCTTTGCATCCAATCCGCGGTTTCGGTTCCTCGATCACAACGTGAGCCGGTTTATCGATATCGGCGGGTCCCTAAACTATGTCCTCCATTTTGCATCGCCGGCGAGTCCGGTAGATTATCTCGAACTTCCCATTCCGACTCTAAAAGTTGGTTCGCTCGGCACGCACAATGCCCTAGGACTGGCAAGAGCCAAGAAGGCCGTGTTTCTCCTCGCCTCGACGTCCGAGGTCTACGGTGATCCTTTGGTGCGACCGCAAAATGAAGAGTATTGGGGAAACGTTAACCCGGTCGGCCCGCGGGGGGTTTACGACGAAGCAAAACGATTCGCCGAGGCGATCACGATGGCCTACCATCGCTATCACAATTTGGACACACGCATTGTGCGTATTTTCAATACCTACGGGCCGCGCATGCGCATGCGGGACGGGCGGGTCGTGCCGAATTTCATCACGCAAGCGCTCAAGAGCGAGCCGCTCACGGTATACGGGCAAGGTGAGCAGACGCGAAGCTTTCAGTACGTCGATGATCTGGTAACAGGGATCCATCGGCTGTTAGAATCGCAAGAACATCTGCCGGTCAATATCGGAAACCCGCGCGAAATGACGGTGCTTGAATTTGCCCAGAAGATCATCCAACTCACCGGATCGAAAAGCTCGATCGTCTACAAGCCCCTCCCTGAAGACGATCCGCAGGTTCGTCAGCCCGACATCAGCAAAGCAAAAAGGATACTCGGGTGGGAGCCGAAGGTCGATCTCGAGGAAGGTTTGGCCAGGACGATAGATTATTTTCGCCTGCGGCTGGAGGAGCAAGAAATATGAAGGTTGTGGTTACGGGGGGGGCAGGTTTTATCGCATCCCATATCGCCGATGCTTATATCAAACGGGGGCACGAGGTATTTGTTATCGATGATCTCTCCACGGGACAACGGAGGAATCTCAACCCCGAAGCCAAAGTTTACCCTCTGGATATCGCCGATCCCAACACGGCACAATTGATTGCAGAGATAAAGCCGGATGTGTTAAACCACCACGCTGCTCAGATGGATGTGCGCCGATCCGTCGCGGATCCTACTTTCGATGCGCGGATCAATATCATTGGATTTATCCACTTGCTTGAGGCCTGCAAGGACGTAGGCGTGAAGAAAGTGATTTTTTCATCTTCGGGGGGCGCCGTGTATGGGGACCGTGAGCCGATTCCCGCCACTGAAAAACATGAAACATTACCTCTGAGTCCCTATGGTGTCAGTAAACTCGCCGGGGAGTTTTATCTCGGCTATTATCATCTGGCTTTCGGGTTGCCCTACGTGGCGCTTCGCTACGCCAATGTCTACGGACCGCGACAGTCGACTCAGGGGGAGGCCGGAGTCGTCGCCATATTCATCTCGCAACTTCTTGCCGGCAAGCAGCCCGTGATCAACGGCGACGGCAAACAGACTCGCGATTATGTTTTCGTCGGCGATGTCGTCGGCGCCAATCTCGCGGTGTTGGACAGTAACCATATCGGCGCCGTGAATATCGGTACTGGTAAAGAGACCGATGTCGTGACAATCTGTAGGTTGTTGCGTGAAGGCGTCGGATCGCGGGTGGAAGCGATGCACGGTCCCGCAAAAGCGGGTGAGCAACGGAGGAGCTGTTTGGAAGCCTCATTGGCGCGGCAAGTTTTGGGCTGGAGCCCGGAGGTAGATCTCAAGGAAGGTCTGGAAAAGACCATCGCCTACTATCGCGAGGCCGATTCGGCATGAGTTTGGATCATATCCGTAATTTCTCCATCATTGCTCATATCGATCATGGAAAGTCCACTTTGGCGGATCGGCTGCTGGAGTTTACGGGAACGGTAAGTGAACGAGAAAAAACCGATCAGATTCTCGACAGCATGGACCTTGAGCGGGAGCGGGGCATTACCATCAAGGCCAGCCCGGTGTGTTTGCGTTACCTTGCCAAAGACGGGAAAGAGTACAAACTCAATTTGATCGACACCCCAGGTCATGTGGACTTTACTTACGAAGTGTCGCGCAGTCTCGGTGCCTG
>Ga0105347_1000030_pt1 | contig 63839 bp, 74 predicted proteins | sample EasRivMeERMLT890_FD_89677 | JGI IMG/M metagenome (GOLD analysis project Ga0105347, IMG submission 89677) | Soil microbial communities from meander-bound floodplain in the East River, Colorado, USA - East River MetaG ERMLT890 | ecosystem: Environmental > Terrestrial > Soil > Floodplain | place... | reverse complement strand
GTAGTCCTTGCCTGCGGCGTTCGTAACCTTCTGCAGCTTGAGCCGCGTCACGACGGCGTGGTAGACGCGGCCCGAGTCGATCAGGTCGAGCTGGTATCGCGTGAGGTTCTTGAGGCTCGCCGCCGGCACGTTCAGGTGGATCGGCAGGCGCGAGGACGGTCGGAACAGGAAGATACGCGCGACCTGGTTGCAGTCCTGGCCCTTCCCCCCCTTGCGGTCGCTGCGGAACTGTGACCATCGGCACGACGCGCACTCGTGGCGCCCGGGCGTGTTCTGGTCGAGCGACGGGTCGCCGAAGCCGATGAGCCCGTCGTGCGATTCGCAGTTCGGCGGCTGCTTGTCGCCGGCCCCGACCTCGTCGCGCCACCAGGCGCGCTGCCGACCCTTCACGAGCGCGAGCACTCCCTCGATCCCCTTCGGGTTTTCCTCGCCGGTGAGCGTGTTGATCGACCACACGGTCGCGCCGCCGGCGGGGACGCGAAGCTGCGTCAGGTTCCAGACGGTGGCGCCCTGGTTCTCGAACGCGTCGGCGAGCGCTTCGACGAGCCCGTCGGTCTTCGTGACCGCGTAGGCGTCCGCGGGGATCACCGCGAGCGCTTTGTTTTCTTCTGTCATGACTTCTCTCCTAGGGGTTTCTCAGGGTCCTCGCGGAGCGGCGGGACGTCGACTCGACGTCCTTGTCCTTGCGCACGCGCAGGTCGATTTCCTCCCGCGGCTCGAACGCGCGCAGGAGGGGTTCGGGCAGGGCGCCGCCGTCCGCGAGGCGCTCGCGGCACCAGGCGCCGAGCGTCTGCGAGTTGTAGTTCGGCTTGACCATGAACTTTGTGTCCTCGCTCGCGAGCAGCGCTTCGATCGCGTCCTCGGACTGGACGCCCTCGAGCCGCTTCATGTTCACGATGTGGTGCGGGTAGACCGTCACGCGCTCGCCGTCGACGTACAGGGGCACGTTCGGGACTCCGCACTCCGCGATGATCGGGAGCAAGGCCTGGCCGAGGTACTCGTGCTCGAGCTTCCGCCGCTTCAGCTCCTCCTCGGCCGCGTCGATCGCGCGGCGCTCGCGCACGAAGGCGCGCAGCCGGTCGAGCGGCAGGCCGGGAACGACCGGATCAGAAGGGGGAGGCGTCGAGGTCGTCGGTTCCGTCGTCATCGGGATCTCCGTTCTTCAGCAGCTTTAGGACGCCGTCGATCACGTCCTTCTTCTCGTTCAGCATCTGGTACACGCGCCCGTCGATCGTCCCGCGCGCCGCGAGCTCGTAGTAACCGACGGGTCGCTTCTGGTCGGGCCCGTGCACGCGCTCCATCGCTTGCTGGAAGTCGCCGAGCGAGTAGCCGACCGAGTAGCACATGAGGTATCGCGCGCGGGTGAGGTCGATCCCGATCCCGCCGCTCTGGATCTGCACGGCTAGGACCTGCGCGCCGCCCTCGCGCCACGCCTCTAGCTCGTTGCGCCGGCCCGACAGCTCGAGGGACCGCGCGGCGGCCGCCGCGCCGGGCGCTCGAGGATCCCCATCCGCGTCGTCCGTCGACGTTTTGGCCGCCGCGCGGTGCACTACGTCGAGGTCGTGCCGGAAGCGGCAGACGACGACGCACGGCTCGCCGCCGAGGCCCTCGATCCACTCCGCGAGCGCGTCCTCCTTCGCCGAGTCGATCGTCTCCGTCCGCGTCGACGTCCCCTCGTCGATCGGGGCCGCTCCGCCCGTGATCTGCTGGAGGCGCAGGACGAGGACCGCAGCGTTCTTCGCCGTGATCGCACCCGTGCGGACCTGCGAAACCAGGTTCGTGCGCAACTCCCGGTAGGCGCGCTTCGCCTCCGGCCCGAGCTCGACGTAGAGGCGCTGCCGCGTCGACGGCGTGAGGTCGAGCACCTCGCGCGGGACCTTGTAGGTGTGCGGCGCGATCCGCGCCGCCAGCTCGTCGAGGTTCTTCCAGCCGACGATCTCGACGCTGCGGTCCTGGAGCATCGGCGAGGAGCAACGGCAGTAGTCCGCGCGGCGCTTGCACCGGCCGCAGACGCGGATCTTCTTCCCGCCCATCTCGCAATGCCGGTTTTTGAACGCGACGAACGAGTGCCCGAGCACCGCCGGGTCGACGAAGGCGTACTCGCCCCAGGCGTCGAGCGGGGAGTGCGGCATCAGCGTCCCGGTCATGCCCAGGCGCCGCGGCACGAAGCGCGTAGCCTCGCGCACGAACTTCGACGTGCGGCCGGTCGCGCTCTTGATCCGGTGCACCTCGTCACAAACGACGCGGTCCCATTGGACGCCGGCGACGATCGACGACATCGGCGCGCGCCAGCAGGAGTCGTAGTTCACGAACGCGATCGTCGGCCGCCCGTCGTCGCGCTCGAGCGCGCGGCGTAGCTCCTCCGCGCGCTTCGCGACCGGGCCCTCGTGCGCGAGCAGGACCCGCGTCGGCTCGGGCGCGTAGCGCGCGACCTGCGCGCGCCAGACCGGCCCGACGATCTTCGGCCCGAGGACGAGGCAGAGCCTGTTCTTCTCCCGCGAGTTCGCCTCAACCGCCGAGCGCGTCTTGCCGGTGCGCATCCAGGCGTCCCACATCGCGCGCCGCTTCGCGATCGCGAAGTCGATCATGCCTCGCTGGTGCGGCCAGAGCGGCGGGGGCGCGACGGGGGCGGTGACGTCCATTAGTTCTCCTCGGCCACCGCGCGCACCGCGGCCTCGACGTATTCGACGGGGCGGACGAACCGCCGCTGCGCCGGCGGCACGTGGGCGATTACGAGGTCCATCGCCGCGTCGATTAGCGGCGCCTCGATCGCTCGGGCCGCCTGCGCGCAGCCGGTGACCTCGCCGAGTCCGGCGACGTAGCGCCGGCAGCAGCCGCTCGAGCACGCGACCCGGATCAGGAAGACGGCGCTGCGCGGGCCGGCGACGAAGCCGCCGTTGTGAACGAGGCTCATCGCAGCCTCGGCTCCCGCTGGAGATCCTCGACCGAGCACCCGAGCAGGCGCGCGATCCCGCGCGCGGCCGCGATGGTCGCGCCCTTCTCGCCGCGCTCCCACTTGCGCACGGTCCAGTCCGAGGCCGTCGTGGCGCCGCGCGCCCGCAGCCGTTCGGCGAACTCGCGCACCGAAAGCCCGGCGGCCTGGCGGCGCAGCCGGACGGCGGCAGGATTCAGCCGGACGCGCCGATCGTCGGCGCGAGGGCGCCCGGGGCGCGAGGGGACGGGGCGGTTGGTCACGGCGTGGGTACCCTAGGCAACGGTGGGGGCGGGCGTCTACCTCCCGCTACGATTTTTCCCGTTTTCGGGGAGGCTAGGCGTGGCACGGACTTACGGCGCCGCCGATTTTGCCCTTTTCCGTGGAGCGGCCCCGGGCCGTTCGGCCAAGATGGGCGCGAGGCAAGAGCGGGCCGGAAGCCCGCGAGGCCCAACGAGGGTTCAGATGAGCACGAAGACGACGGAGCGCGAGGACCCCGTCACCGGGCGCCGCACGCTGCGGATGCGGGTGCCGTACCTCGGCTTCTCGCCTGCGCCGAGTCCGGAGACGACCAGGGAGGGTGTGTAGCCGTGCCGAAGGTCGTCAACCGCTACCACCACGAGCATCGTGTCCCGCCGGGCGCGGTCTACGTCGGGCGCCCCACGAAGTGGGGGAACCCCGTCCGCGTCACGCGCGCGGACCGCGCGAGCCCGGAGCGCGAGCGCGCGATCCTCGCCCGGTACGAGGCGCACGTGCGCGCGCGGCCGGACCTGATGGCCGCGCTCGGCGAGCTGCGCGGGCGCGACCTCGCCTGCTACTGCGCGCCGCTCGCCTGCCACGCGGACGTTCTCCTGCGGCTAGTCGAGGAGCTGTTCGGCGACGAGGCCAGCGTGCCGGACGACGCGACCTGCCCGTGGTGCGATGCGCCGCTGCGGCACGGCGCGCGGTGCGGGTGCCGAGGTGGCCGATGAATCCCCGGCACGACATCCTCGACACGGCCGCCGTCATGAAGATCGCGACGAGGCTCGGGATAGAGCTCGGGCGCTCCGACGCGGCTCTGGAGAACCGCCCGACCTTCGAGCAGGAGGAGGCGGCGCGCGCCGAGCTCGCGCGGGAGTTCGGGGCGTCGGTCGGCGAGACCGCCGCGTGGAACGTGCTCGGCGCCGGGCCGTTCAGGTCAGGCTACGCCCTTGGCAAGATGGACTGCGCCGGCGCGCGGCGCCGGTGCGAGATCAAGCGCGCCGCCCGCGCGCCGAGGGAGACGACCCGATGAAGCACCCGCCCGTCCTGATGCGCGACCACTGCCCGTTCGCAGGATGCGCGCTACCCGTCCCGCACGAGCACCTCGTCTGCCAGAAGTGCGGCGCCGTTTGCCACGGCAACTACTTCTGCCCGGAGTGCAAGGCGCAGCGCGAGAGCGACCTAGAGCTGCACGTCGTCGCGAAGGAGGTCTCCGATGCGCGCCGCTGACCTGAACGGACCCGAGCGCGCGCTCGCCCTCGGCGCCGCCGCGATCTTCGCGGCCGCGATCGTCGTCGCGATCGCGTGGCCGCTCGTCGAATGGCTCGTCCGCACGCGCAAGGCGCTAGGATGAGCGTGAACAAGCACAGGGGCGTCGAGCCGCCCGGAGAGGACCGTCCGTGAGCCCGACCAATCTCTCGCGGCCTCCCCGATCCGGCCCGGCGCCCCGTCTAGAACGAGCCTCGTCCCGTGGTGCGCGGGGAGATCCCGCGACGCTTCTACGGAGTCATGAATCAGGACGAGGCTCGGCCGAGCAGGCGTCGGCGCATGGTGCGCCGGGAGATCCGGCGACGGAAGAACTCCGGGGTGATACGCGAGCCCCGATTCGACCGATGAAACACGCCGACGCCAGCACCCACTACCCGCAACCCAGGAAGGACCGCAAACCGTGACCACGAAGATCGAACGACCGAAGAAGTCCCCCGAGCAGCGCGCCGCCGAGAAGGAAGCCGAGGCGAAGCGCATCCGCGATCAGGCCGCCGAGCGCGCGGCGCGCGCGACCGACGAACTCGCCGCGCTGTGCGCCAAGGCGCGACCGACGCTCGAGCGCGTGTACGGCGAGTCCGAGGAGCGCGACCTGGCCTCGACCGCCGAGCTGCAGTCCATCCGCGAGACGATCACCACGCTCGAGCTGATCATCCGGCGCATCGCCGGGACGCAGCCGAAGTAACGCGACTGGCCGCCCGGGAATAGGGGTCGCGAGCAACGCGACCTGAACCCCGAGGGCGAGAGCACGGGACCGTCTCACAGCCGCGCCCAGCTCCGCCGCGCGCGCCCCGACCGACCCGGGCGGCCTTCCCTTCCATCCCTACCCGTGACCGCCGCAGGAGAACGAACCGTGAACGCCGAAGCAGAAACGATCGAGATCGAGAACACCGGGCCCATCCAGCGCCTCGCCATCCGCCTCAAGCCGGGCGGGGGCGTCACCGTACTCAAGGGCCCGAACGCAGCGGGCAAGACGACGAGCGTCGACGCCGTGCGCGCCCTGGTCGGCGCGAAGGTAGACCTCACGCCGCGCGACGGCACGCTCGAGGGCCGTGTCTCCGGCCTCGGCGCGCGGCTGACGATCGGGCACAAAGTCGTCCGGCAGGGCGAGCTCGAGGTCGCGCACCTCGAGCACGACCTCGACCCGAGCGTGATCCCGGAGCCGGGGATCAAGGACCCGGAGGCGGCCGACATGGAGCGCGCCAAGTTCCTCTGCCGCGTCGGCGGCGTGGATGCCTCGCTCGACCTCTTCTCCGAGGTCCTCGGCCGCGCGCGCGTCGAGGCGGTAGCCGGGCTCGCGAGCGGGCCCAAGACGCGCGGCGCGGAGTCGGTGCCCGAGATGCAGAAGTGGCTCAAGCGCGACTTCGAGCTAGCGGCGCGCAACGAGGAGAAGCAGGCCGACGGGCTGCGCGGGATGGTCGCCGGGCTGACCGCCGCGTCGGACGGCGTTCCGCTAGACGACCCGAGCGACGAGCGCGAACTGGCGGCCGCGGCCGAGGCGTCCGTGCGCGAGCTGGCCGCGCGGGAGGAGCGTGAGCGCGAGGCCCGCCGGGCCGTCGAGGCGCGGGCCGCGGCGGAGAAGGTCCTGGCGACCACGGAGGAGCCAGAGAGCGCGGAGGCGATCGAGGGCGCGATCCTGGAGGCCGACGCCGCGTTCGCTGCGGCGCAGGTCGCTCTCGACGTCGCGAACCGGGGCGAGACCCCGGAGGTCAAGAACGCGGCGATGGCCTCGGCCGCGGCTATCGACGCGCACGAGCTGGCGAAGGGCGAGGTAGAGGCTGCCCGGGCCGCGGTGGTGCTTGCCGAGTCCCGGGCCGAGGAAGCGCGGCGCCGACGCCTTGAGGCGACGGGGGCGGTCGACTCGGCGCTCGCCGCCGCGCGGCGGGAGGCGAGCGCGGTCCTGTCCGCGGCGCGCGAGCGCGCGAGCGCTGCCCGCGGGCGGGCGGAGGACGCGGCGCGGCTAGAGCGGCTGCGCGACGCGGCCCGCCTGGCGCTTGAGGGAACGGCGGGGGCGGCCGATCCGGCTCGCGCGGCCGCCGACGTCCGCGCGCAGGTCGCCGTGGTGGAGGCCGCGCGCAAGGCGCAGGAGCACGGCGCCGTCGTCCGGCGCGCGAAGGAGAAGGCCGAGGAGGCCGCGGGCGTCCTTCGCCGGGTGCAGGCGCACCTCGACGAGGCGGGCGAGCTGCGCGCCTGCGCGGCCGGGTGCGAGGAGGTCGTCGCGCGCGCGATCGGACGCGCCTCGCCGGCCGGGATCCGAATGGTCGCCGGGCGGCTCGTGCTCGAGACCAAGCGCGGGGAGACGTACCTCTCCGATCTTTCGACCGGCGAGCTCTGGCGGATCGCGCTCCCCGCGGTGATCGCGCACGTCGGCCGCGGCGGGATCGTCGCGGTGCGGCAGGAGGCGTGGGAGGCGCTCGACCCCGAGGGGCGCGACTACGTCGACCGCGAGGCCGCGGCGGCCGGCGTCCACGTGCTGACCGGCGAGGCGACCGGCGGCGAGCTTCGCAGCGAGGCGCACGTCGCGGCGGGTGTGGCGTGAGGCCCGCGGCCAGCGAGCGTTCGGCCTCCGGACGGGCCAAGGCGAGCGCGCCTCCCGACGATGCCGCCGAGAGGGCGTACGAGGAGATCCTCAAACGCGCCGAGCTGTTCGGCCTAGTCGTCCAGGCGTACGGCGGCGTCGCGACGATCGCGATCCCGCGCGAGCAGCGCAGCGCCGGTATCCGCGCGCGGGTCCTCGAGGCGCACGTCATGGTCGAAACGAAGGCGGTGCTGCGTTGAGAACGATCTGGAAGTACCCGCTCGGGATCCTCGACTCGCAGATTATCGATGTGCCCCGCGTCGCTTCGCCGCTCGGCGTCCAGAACCAGCCCGTCGGGGGGCGCGACCAGCTCGTTCTCTGGATGCTGGTCGAGGACGAGGCGCCGAAGATCACCGTCGAGGTCGTGGTGCGCGGGACGGGCCACGAGGCGCTCGGCCTCTTCCGAAGCGAGTACGTCGGCACGGCGCAGACGCACGGCGGGGCGTTCGCCTGGCACGTTTTCCTGCCGCGTCTCCCTGGCGCCGGATCGCTGGAGCTGCCGTGATCGTTTTCGGGATCGACCCCGGCGTCCGTGGCGCGCTCGTCGCGCTCGCTCCTTACTACCAGCTCGTCTCGGCCGTCGAGCTTCCGATCGTCGGCGGGGCCAAGCGCCGCCGGCTCGACGCGGTCGCGTTCTCGAGGCTGTTCGACGTGCGGCCGGCCGGGTCGGTGGCGTTCGTCGAGAAGCAGATCGCGATGCCCGGCCGCGGCGCGATGGACGGCATGACGAGCGGGATCCTCTACGGCGCGATCTGCGCCGTCGTGGAGCTCCTCGGCCTCCCGCTCGTCGAGGTCTCGGCGCAGGAGTGGCAGGCGTCTATGGGCGGACTGCCGTCGCGCCCCTCGTCCGTCCGCAAGCCGACGCAGCCCTCGCTCGACCCGCTGATCCACGCCGAGCACGAACGGAACCGGCGCGAGAAGTCGCGCGTGCTCGCCGCGCACCGCAAGAACCTCAAGCTCGAGGTCGCCCGCCGCGCCGTGTCCGAATGCCCGGCGCTGCGCGGCGCGACGTACGTCGGCGGGGCGCTGCACGACGGGATCGCCGACGCCTACTGGATCGCCCGGCACGGCGTTCGAGGCCGGGATGTTTCGGGCCCCGCCGTGAGCGCTACCGGGGAGGAGCGCTCCGCGCTCAGCGGCGCGTCGTAGCGAGCCGCGTCGCCGCGACGACCCCCCGGAGGAACCGCTCAGCGGCCTCGCGGTGCTCGCGCTCGTCCCACCAGTGGCTGACCCCCGAGGGGTGCGGGACCATCGCCGCGAGGAACCGCTCCCGGGCCGCCCAAGAGGGCGCCGGTTCGCGCGCCGGCCAGGAGTCGAGCGTCCGGCGCAGGAGGTCCCCGGACGCGCGGCAGCGCACCTCGCGGCGGCAGACGAACCGCCACTCGAAAAGCGCCCGCCGGCCGTCGCGCCCGCTCCCGCCGAGCCGGAACGCGTCGGCGACGCCGCGCCCGAGCAGGACGCCCCGCCGGCCGACGAGCGCGGGGAAGAGCTCCCAGGCCGCGAGGCGGGCCCTGGCGAGCACGAACGCGTCGTTCTGGCTAGACCCCTTCCCGGGGTACTCCGGCAGGAGGTTGAGCCGCTCGAACCAGGCCTCGTACTCGCCCGGGAACCCCAGCCCGGCGAGCTCCGCCAGGCGACGCCCGGACGGCCCCATGATCGGCCGGGCCGGGCCCGACGAACGGCCGGGCGCCTGGCCCACCAGGACGAGCCGGGTCGAGCGCGGGGCCTCGATCACGCCTCGGGGCGTCGTCAATCGAGCGCGCCCTCCAGGTCCGGGCACAGGGTCGTCCCCGCGTCGGTGATGAGGGCCCCGGTCCACGGCCCGGCCCCCGTCAGGGCTCCCGAGGCGGCCGTAGAGAGGATTCGGCCGTGGCCGCGGTCCGCGATGAGCGCGTACGGGGACGGCTGCGTCGTCGCCATAGCCGTCCTGATCCCGGCCCACAGGTGCGTTCCGGCCGCGACGGAGATCGCCAGCGTGTTCGTGTTGCCCTTGACGCCCGTGCCCGTGAGGTCGTCGACCGTCCCGGTGGCCGCCAGCTTCGTCACCGTTTGATTGGCCCGCGAGGGGGCGGTCGGCGTCGAGAAGAAACCTACCTCGGCCGTCTGCGCGCCGGCCCCGGCCGTCCGAACGGCGAAGCGCACGAACGCGAACGTGCTCGTGACGGTGACACGGCCTAGGTACACGAAGTAGGCCGTGTTGGAGACGAGGATCATCCCCGTGTTGATGTTCGGAAGGGTCGACCGAACGCACCTTCCGCTCGTGTCCATGAGCTGCGCGAGCCCCTGGAGGAGCCCCCCGCTCGCGGCCGCCTGGTGCGTGTGCGTCGCGTTGGTGAGGTCGGCGATCGTCGGCGTCATCAGGTTCGGCGAGCCCTGCATCACCGCGACGGTTCCCGTGCCGGTCTTGGCAGTCACGTCCGAGAGGTCGGCGAGCGCGAGCACCTCGGAGAGCCAGCCCGCGGCGAGCTTGTTGCTCCCGTCCGCGATCGGGATCTTCGAGGCGGTCGGCGTCGCCGTCGCGTCGAGGTCGGAGATCAGCTTCCGGACCGCGGTCCCGTCGTGCCACTTGATCAGGGCTCCGTTGCGCTGGAGCAGTCCCGAAGTCGGATCCGCGGCTTGATCCGTCAGCAGGATGGGATCGACGAGAGAGATCCATCCGCCCCCGCCGGACGCGACGCCTTTCAGGGTCAGGGAGGGCGGCCCGATCCCGCCGAAGAGAGCGCCGATGATCGTCTGCCCGACGCTGCGGCCCGCGACGGCCGCGTACTGAACGTGATCGTCATCTCCGAGGCCGGTCAATGCCGCGCCGTGGTCGAGCGTCGCGCCGCCGGCCGCGTCCTGGTGATTGTGGTTCGCGTTGACCATCGACGCGATCGTCGGCATGACGATCGCGGGCGACGTGTCCATGACGACGACCGTGCCGGTTCCGGTCTTCGCCGTGACGTCCGTCATGTCGGCGAGCGCGAGGACCTCCTGCAGCCAGCCGGCCGCGAGTTTCCCCCCGCCGTCCGCGATCGGGATCTTCGACGCGGCCGGCGTCGCGGTCGCGTCCGAGAGAGCCGTCGCCCCAACCATCTGCCCCGCGTTCGCGGCGTCCGAGTGGTCGTGCTGCGCGTTCAGGAATCCCGGGGCCGTGCGGATCACGGCGTTGTCGATCCGCGGATTGACGACCTGCGGCGCGAGCTGCATGGCGACTACGTCCCCGGACCCGGTCACTCCCGACACGTCGGAGAGGTCGGCGATCGAGAGCTGCTCGAAGAGCCAGCCGAGCGTGACCGTAAGGTTCGCGGTTTGGATCGGCCCGGCGCGCCAGACGGCGCCGTCGCACTCGAGGTAGTGGATCTTGTCCCCGTCGGCCACGGGGACGACGTACGTCGCGCTCCCGTTCACCAGAGGCGTCGCGTCCGCGACGTTGGCGAAGAACGTCGCGCCTTGGTCTCCGGCCGCGTTGTGCACGACGACGAGCAGGAGTCGCCCCTGCGACTCGGCCGCGAGCGGAAGGAATAGGTCGACGTGCTGCTCGGTCGCGTCGAGAGTGACGAAGAAATCTCCGGGCTGAACGGTGTAGTCGCCGGCTCCGCCCAAGGCGTCGAGTAATTTCGACTCTTCGCCAGCCGGAACCTTGGGCCAGTAGCTCGCCATGACTCAGGGGGCGATCGTCCCGCCGACGCGGAGCTTCGCCAGGAGGTCGTTGAAGTCCGTCACGAGCTCGCCGAGCGTCCCCGCGACGGAGTCCGCGCGCGCGGAAGCGCGCTTGGGGATCCGCTCCCACGACGTGCCGTTCGAGATCACGGCCATCCACCCGGCCGTCGGGTCGTTGATCGCGGCAAACCCGCGGTCGTTCTGGCTCGCGTTCGGCAGGTCCGCGAAGAGCCCCGTCGACGGCTCCGGCAACGGAAGCGCGGTGATCAGGTTGTCGCGCCAGCTATCGAGCTCGGCGTCCCAGCTCTCGGCCTGGTGCAGGATCAGCGGCCACGTTCTCTTCGCCATCGGTCTCCCCTAGCTACACCTTGGTGATGAGGATCTCTAGCTCCGAGCTCGCGTACCCGGCCTTGACGATCAGGAGCCGCGCCCGGAACAGGAAAATCTCGCTTCCGAAATCCGCGACGAGCTGCGCGTTCGTGTAGGTGAACGACGGCGTCAGGATCCCGACCACCTCGCGGACGATCACCCCCAGGTTCGTCGTGAATCGCAGAACGAACTCCCCGTCGACGGGCGACGAGCCGGTCGGGTCGCCCGCCCCCTGCGCGCCCGCCCCTGTCCGCGGCGAGATCACCGAGCGGTAGCACCACTTGAGCAAGACGTTCTGCGTCGGCCGGTAGGTGTTGCTCCCGTTGGCTGTCCGGAAGTTGAGCGGCTCCATCGGCACGACGCCCTTCCCTGTCAGCGTTCGGGTGACCGGGCTGATGTTGTTCAGGTTCCAGGCCCGGTCGATCGTCATCGGCTGGGACTTTTCCGAGAGCAGCACGTTCGGGGCGAGCAGCGTATCGCGGATGAGCTGGAGCGTGTTCTGCTGAAAGATGTAGACGACGAGGTTGGCGATATGCGCGACCTTCTTCGTGTCGAACCGGGCGCGGATCAGGCCGTCGAGCGTGTAGTTGCCCGAGCCGATCGCCGTCGCCTTCTTCAGGAAGCCGATCTCCTGGCCGTTCACCGGGTCGTCGATCACGGCCACCTGCCGGCCCGATCGCCAGTTGATCGGGTCGCCGGTCAGGTCGAGCACGGTCGCGATGTCCGGGCCGAGCGCCTGGATCGTCGGGCCCGGGTCGAGGACGGACGGGCCGTCGGCCGCCATCGGAGCGAGTAGCCGCCCGCCGGCGATCAGCGCGTCCTCGTGCGCGACCTTCGTGTACGTCGATCCGTCGCGCGAGATCCAGATATCGGCGCCGACGATGTTCGCGTGGAAGCGGATCCGCGGCGCGACGATCGCCTGGGAGTCCCGGATCCCGAGCGCGGCGAGGACGTGGGCCGGAACCTCGAGCTGCGTGAAGGCCCGGTCGGGCTTGGGGGAATCGGAGATGATCGGCGGGGGGCCGTCGTCGCCGGTGAACTCCGAGGCCGGCTCGCCGTAGTGGTCGGGTAGCGCGCGCAGCTCGACCTTGCCCGTCAGCACGTTGATCTTTTTCCCGATCAGTCGGAGCTTCGCCGCCGCGCCCGTGCTCTGGAGCCCCGACGAGAGGAAGACCTGCCCGATCGGCATCAGCCGCGCCTGCCGGGTCGAGAAGATCCGGTAGGACGCCGCGCCCGGCATGTCCTCCTGCGATCGCCGTTCGGCGACCTTCGTGGCCGCGTCGAAGCTCGTCACGGTCACGATCGGGACGCGACGCGCGCGCACGCCGGCGCTGTCGTCGATCGAGGCGTTGCCGTCGTCGTCGATCTTGATCGGCATGTCCCGGTAGCCGCGCTTCCGGTCGGGGAAGATGAAGACCGTCCGCGTCGGCAGCTCCGGGTTCTCGACCGCGTTGTCGACCTGCGGCATGGGCCGAACGATCAGATCGTCCGTCAGGATGGGCACTCCGGTGATCGGCACGAAGCGTTGCGCCCGAAAGACGACTTGGCCGTTGCTCTCGAGCGCGGCGAAAATCCCGAGGTCCTGCATGATCGCGCCGACCGTCCCGGAGACGGCGTCGCCGTCCTCGGTCAGCACGTTCACCGGGATCCGCTCCTCCTCGGCCATCTGCCCGATCTCCTCGAGCGAGGCGAGGTTGAAGTCGTCCTGGTCGAGCTCGCGCCCGTAGGGCCACGGCGCGAAGAGCTTCTCCCAGATCACGTGGGCCGGGTTGCACCCGTCGTCCTCGCCGTCGACGTAAGGCGTGGTTGTGCCGGCCACGTTCGCGCCGACGAGCGTGACGGCGAGAAGGATCACCGTTCGATCCGGCTGATAGTACGTTCCGTCGGGGAGCTGGATCGGCGAGGAGTACGTCGAGCCGAGGATCGGGTAGTCGCCGTCCGGCACGGCGTTGTTCTCGACGAACATCATCCCGCCGTTCAGGAACAGCGCCGTCTGATCGCCCGAAACGATCAGAGCCGCGGTCCCGACCGGGCCGTTCGTCACGGCGACGATCGTGAAGTCCGTCCCGTAGAGACTGCGCGTCGCGTCGATCCAGGCGTTCGACTGCGTGAGCCCCGACGAGACCCGGCGCTCCATCTCGTAGGTCATCAGCGGCCAGTTGGGGCTCGGCCCGAGCCGCTTCCCGGAGATCTGCGCGAACGGATCGCCCGAGCCCTTCCATGTCGCTCGCGTCGCGAGCGGCCAGCGGCTGGCGAAGCCGAGGCCGTGCTGCGGGTCGTCCAGGTCGACGTCGATCGGCTGGTCGTGCTCGCCCCACCAGATCGTGAACTGCCCCTCGATCCCCGTGTCGATCGCGCTGCCCGATGGAAAGAGGACCGAGTCGATCGGGCCCTTGAAGATCACCTTCCCGTGCTGGCTGATCGAGTGGAGCCGCGTCCCGGGCCCGACGTGGAGGCCGTGGACGCCGTCCTCGTAGTAGACCTTCGCGCGCCCCGCGGAGCCCTTGCCCTTCGAGCCGGAGATCGTCTCGTTGCGCGACGAGCGGTTCTTCGCCATTAGGAACAGCGGTTTCACGCGGCGCCGGCCGGCGAGGTAGGGGAGCATCACGCCGCGCGTGGCGAGCTGCGTCGGCGCGTCATCGTGGAGCGACTTGTCCTTCTTCACCAGCAGCCGGTTGGCGAGGTAGGACAGCGCCGCCGAGGCGGCGATCTGCAGGGCGATCATCGCCATAGGTGACGATCCCCCTGTCGGTAGACGCGGTGGACGACGCGCAGCATCCCGGCGCCGGTGCGATGGACGCCGCTGCCGGTCGCCTCCCAGACGTGGTTCCGCTCGGCCCCTACGATCATCCCGTGGCCCGGCCCTGCGCCGAGGTCGCCGGTGACGACGAGGTCGCCGGGCTCGAGCGAGAAGTCGGTGACGATCCGGTTGGGGGCGTACAGGCGCCGCAGGGCGCGCATGACTCGGAACGCGCCGTCGCGGTCGTGCAGCGCCGCATCCTGCGGGAGGAGTTCGGGCGCGACGCGCTCGCGGCGGTAGAGCTCGTCGAGGCAGCCGGTGTCGAAGCGAACGCAGTCGACGCCGCCGAGCCGCCCCTTGCACCGCGATCCGGCCATGTAGGGCGTGCCGCGCCAGCTCTCGAGGATCCCGGCGAAGCGCAGGCGGATCAGCTCGGCGTCCTCCGGCGAGAGGCCCGGCTCGGTGATCGGCCTCCAGCGGAAGGTCGGGAACGCGACGGCGACGGGCACCTAGCCGACCTCCATCGTCGGGTTGTACGCGGGAGTGCCGTAGCCGAGGGCGAGAAAGTGCGCCTCGTTGCTGAACCGGGAGCGGCAGGTCGGCTTCGTCTTGTCGCATCCGGCGACGACCTTCACGACGCCGTTGAGCCAGGTCCCGGGCGGGTCGCGCACCAGGTAGAACGTCGTCCCCGAGACCCACTCGCGGATCGAGATCCGGACGCCGTCCTTCTCCACGTAGCCGCGGTGAAAGTACCGCGGCAGCACGCCGGGCAGCCCGCCGATGATCACCGCTCGCCCGTCGATCTGGGTCAGGATCCCCGAGTGGGTGAAGCCTGCAGAACTCAACGCGCAACCGATCCCGAAAAGCGTCCAGTCGCAGGTGACGTCGACGCTCAGCCCCTCGAGCACATTGAGGTACGCCTTCCAACTAGGCGACTCGAGCATGACAACGCCTGCCTTGCCTCCGTGGTTGCGGTGGGCCATCGAGACGCGCCCGACGTGCAGGACCATCTCGTCCGTCGCGCCGTCCGTGTCGGTGACCTCGAGGATCCGGGCGCGCACGAGCGAGTGCGCGCGGCCGTCCGAGATTCGGTCCGCGAAGGCGTTCGTCAGCGGGAGCAGGATCTGCGCCGGCTTCTCCTCCAGCGTCCCGTTGATCTCAGCGAGGTTGACCTCGAGCGCCGGCTCCGAAAGGTAGGTCCCAGTCGTGTGGGAGAGGTCGACGGTCCAGTCGGTCAGGCGCTCGTGCGTGGGGAACCCGTCTCCGCCGTAGGCGAAGTCGACGAGCCGCTTCGACTTCTTGCGGGCTTTCTGGAGGCTGTTAGATGCCACGGGGAGGATCCCAGCACGTCAGGGGATCGGCGTCCAGAAGGAGCCGTAGCGGGTCGAGAGGTAGGTGCCGAGGAAGTTGAGCTCCGCCGAGGTGAGCGCGCGCTTGTAGATCCCGATCGCGTTCACGTTCCAGGAGAAGCCAATCGAGCCGTCGCCGCTCCCGCCCGAGGCGACGGCGAGCCGGGGGATCTCGATCTGCCGCGCGTGCGCGTCGGCCGCGATCGACGCCGCGGGGGTCGCGGCCGAGCCGACCAGCGTCCCGCCCTTGTAGAGCCGCGCGTATGTCGACGGTTTCCAGGTCACGACCAGGGTCATCGTCTCGTTCGTTCGGAAGTCTGGGCCGACGATCCAGCGCGAGGTGTCGACCACGTCCTGGGTCTCGAAGAAGCAAACTCGGTGGCTGTGGTCTCCGCCGGACATGAACAGGTCGTTCGTCCAGAACTCGAAGCAGCCGGCGAGCCGGAGGAAGACCCCTTCGTAGAGCGTGCTGAGCTGCCCTGTCGTCCGCAGGTTGATGAAGAACGTCAGGCCGTCGACGTTGCTCCAAAACTGCGGCGCGCTCGCCTGGAGGAGCATCGAGTGGCCGGGCGACGCGCCAGCGAACTGCGCGGTCGGGTTCCCGTTCGAGACCGAGGGGATCCCCGGCACGTAGATCCACGGCCGGAGCAGGACGTTGTTCTGCCCGTCTCCGTCAAGGCACGGGTCCGAGAAGGTCTGCCGGATGTCGTCCCAGACGCCGCACCGCGCGCCGAGGCCGATCGTCGGTCCGGGCAACAGCGGCACGATCCGCTGGTCGATGTTCGGCGGGCCCTGCCAGACCCAGCAGTTGATCCCGGCCTCGAACCACGCGTAGAGATTCGGGACCTGCGTCGGCGGCGGGTCGCTCGTCGGCGGCTCGAAGATCCCCGTCAGCGTGACGTCCTTCTCTTCGAGCGCGTCGATCATCAGGAGCCGCGTGCTCATCGTCTCGTCGGTCGACCACTTCTCCGTCATGGCGTCGGAGTCGAGCCGGACGTGGTGCGCCGAGGTCGCCCGCCGAATCAGCGCCGCGGAGAGCGTCGTACCCGCGTCCGCGAAGCCGAGCGTCCACGTGCCGTTCCCGTTGTCGACGTAGGAGGTGATCGCGCGCGTGACCACCGTTCCGTCGAGCTTCAGGATCCCGACCGCGGGCCAGAACTTCTGGAGGTCCAGGAAGTTGCCGATCGCGGTGATCGTCAGCGTCGTGGTCGTCGCGGAGACGACGTCGTGGATCGACTCTGGGGCGACGAGCCAGAAGTCGCGCATCCGCCCGCAGACGTAGTCGAAGAACTGGATCGTCTTCCACGCCTGCGGGCGCCGAAGCGCCGTGATCTCCAGCACGTGCCGCTGCCGCGGGCGATCGCCGAGCAGCTCCTGGACGGTCCCGAGCCCCTGGCCGCCCTCCTCGCCCTCGCGCAGGACCTCCGACCGGAGGTTCGCGCTCCAGTCCGGCGGAACGTTGAAGACGGGGATTCCCTGGTAGGTCGAGACCCCCGCCGGGATCGCCTCCGTCGTCGGGTTGAGCGCGGACCGCCCGAAGATCTCCCGGACCTGCAGGTCGACGTGGCAGGTCTGGTCGCTCAGGAAGAGCGCCGAGCCCTCCAGGTTCGGCAGCACCTCGAGCACGGGGTAGACGCGCGCGCCCGCGGGGTACGTCTGCGGGAGCGCCGACTCCGTCGTGATCGTCGAGGCCGTGAGCCCGACGATCTTCTGGTAGGACGGATTCGCGGGCAGGTTGTTGGGCCGCGACCAGACGTGGACCAGGCACCAGGCCCCGACGAAGAAGCGCCGGTAGCGCGTGTCGCAGTTGATCGTCGTCCCCGACGAGGCCGCCGTGACCTTGGAGAAGTCGCAGTAGAGCGGGACGACCGTCCGCTGCTGGCTCTGCCGCTGGAGGTTCTGCCAGAGCTCGGTCGCGTCCCGGACGCGCAGCCCCGTGAGCGAGGCCGTCAGCGTCCGGTAGGGCTTCGCGACCGAGCCGCGCCGCTCCTCGGCGACCGTGCGCGCGGCCGTGACGTCCGTGAGCCAGGCTGACTCGAGCGTCGCCTCGCCGGACCAGTTATGCCGAATCATGTTCGGCAGCGGCACGGGGAGGACCCCGGCCACGACCGTGACCCCGGCCGGCGGCGGGATCACGACGCGGTGCGCGCCAACCTCCGCGGCGAACCGCGTCGCGCGCAGGCCGAGCGTTGGCGGCGTCTGGGGCACGTGGGCGCCGACCTCGGCCGCGAACCGCGTCAGCCGCACCGGGATCTTGAACGAGTGCGCGCCGACCTCGGCCGCGAACCTCGTCGCCCGTAGGTTCGCGGCCTTGTGCGCCCCGACCTCGGCCGCGAACCGCGTCGCGCGCAGCTTCGGCGTCCCCGGCTTGGCCCCTACCTCGGCAGCGAACTTCGTCGCGCGCATCGGGATCGGCGTCGGCACCTCGAGCTCGATCGCCGTGCAGCGAACGACGTCCCCCGCGGCGTACGTGCGCGGGAGGATGTTGACGTTGAGCTGGGTGTAGTCGGTGATCAGGTTCGCCTGAGCCACCGACAGGTTGACCACCCACGTCGTCCACGCCGCGTTGATGTCGATGATCGCGTCGAGGATCACCGTGCCCGCGGGCATCTGCTTGAGGATGCAGCGCAGGTTTGTCGTCGACGCCGCGCGCGCGCGCGCGCGCAGGATGTGATTCGACCGATCGGTCGGGATCAGCGGCGGCGTTCCGAGCCGGACCTCGCAGGTCGCCCCGGTCGTCGTCGCCGCGATGTGCGTAGTGTTGTTGTCCGCGGCCGCGACGCCCTCGTCGATGCACTGGTGGACGGTCGCGTCGCCGACGAGCGTCCAGTTCGTGTTCGCGACCGTCGAGATCGGGACGAGGATCTGAGCCATCGCGGCGCCCGGCCGCCTACGGCCCAGTCTTCAGTCCCATCTTGCCCGCGTTCACGCGCGCGACGGTCCAGTCCGCGGCCGTGTTCGGGTCCTGCTCCATGATCCGCTCGATGCCCGGCCGAAACGACGTCTGGGTGATCGCGATCCCGGTCCCGAGCGAGGTCGTCGGCGTCGCGTCCTTGTAGACGAACTTCACCGTGCGCGAGCCCGAGCTAGTCAGACGCACGTTCGCCTTCTGCGTGACGCAGAGGATGTTCCCGGTGATGAAAACGAGGTCCGACATCGCGTAGAGGTCGGACTGCGCGTCGGTCGGCGACTCGGCGTAGGTCGCGTCCGCGTCGTGCCGGTTGCCGCCGGAGTTCGGATCGTCGACCTTGTCGAAGTGCGTCGCCGGCGCGGCGGGGAAGATCGACCATTCGGCCGTGTCGTCCGGCGTTACCGGGTTGATCCCCTCGATCACGTAGTCGCCGAGGAAGTCGTTGCGGATCGCGCCGGAGCCGTCGACCACGTAGATGTCGTCGAGGTACCAGCCGAGGGCGCTAGCGGACGCGAGACCGAACTTGATCTTGTTCGCGACGGCCGTCCCGAGGTTCGACGTCTGCACGCTCGACTCCGAGAACGCGCCCGCCGTCCCGCCGGACGTAGCGCCGACGACGACCTCGTTCACCTTGAGCGAGTAGGAGCCCGTCGCGCCTGTCGCGAGGACGACCTTGAGCTCGGCGTACTCCCACGAGTCGAAGTTGAGCTCGACCGACTGCGCCAGCAGCGTCGCCCCGCGCATCAGCTTGAAGATGTGGTTCCGCGTGTCCGTCGTCCCGCGGATCACGTCGAGCCGGATTTGCTCGCCGCCCGTGTCGAGCAGGGCGATGACCGTGAACCCCGAGGCGCCCGGGTCGGTCCCGCGATTGCCGATTCCGACGACCCACGTTCCCTGCGAGGAGAGCGCGAAGGTCTGAAAAGTGGCGCTGACGTTCTGGCCGACGAAAAGGGCCGTCCCCTGGAGGCGCCCGCCGACGAAGGTCGGCGTGCCGACCGGGACCCACGTCTCGTAGTCGTCCTGGAGCCCGCCCGTCGACGCGCTGACCTCGAATCCCTGCTGGTGTCGAAACGCCATCTTCGGATCCTCCTATACCCTGCCGAGTCCCCCCAGGCCTAGCACCGAGAGCAGCTCGCTCGAGTTGCGCTGCGCGAAGCGCATGAACGCCTGGTCTCCGCCGTGGAGCATCCGCTCGAGCCCCTGGTCGTCCCCGACGACGAGCGCGCGCTCCGGGCGCCTGGCGCCGGCCCCGAAGCTGCCGCCGGCCACCTCGCCCCCGGAGTCGTAGTTGCGACGCCCGGCCAACGGCGCGCGCCCGACGTGGGGCATCAGCGACCGAGCCAGGTCGGGCGGAATCAGGTGCTTCCAGATCGCGTTCATGTAGTCGGCGCCGTAGAGCGCGACCGTCGCCTCGTCCATGACGTGCTCGCCCGGCGTGAGCATCGCCCGGACGACGTCGCGGTGCACCGGCGGCCCGGGAACCCAGCCGCCCTCGTCAAAGCGCAGGATCGGCCCGCCTCCGCTCCTCGGCTGCACCGGCCCGATGAAGTTCGCGTCGCCGGGGGCCGGCACGCCGCCGCCTCCGAAGAGGCCGAGCACTCCCTTGAGCGCGTTGAACGCCAGCAGCTTGGCGATCATGATCGCGAGGTTCGCGACGAAGTTGCGCGCGAAGTCCCCGAGCGACTGCTGCCCGCGGGCGAGGACCTCGACGAAGTCGCCGAAGCCGTTGACGAGCGCCTCGCCGAACTGCTGTCCGGCCGTCTGGACGTTCGAGAGCTTGTCGACCGTGTTCTCGGCGCCGACGCCGACCGCGGAGAAGAAGCCCTCGATCCCGCCGGCCTCGTCGGGGAGGTTCTTGTCCTTGATCGCCTGGAGCCGGTCCGCGAGCGTCTGGAGCTGGTCGTTCAGCTCGGGGTGCGCCGCGGCCAGGCGCTCGATCCCGTCCTTCGCCTCGTCGGCTTCCCGCCCGAACTCGCGGAGCGCCTCGGCCCGCTGTCGGAAGGCGTCCGACGAGGTGATCGCCCCGCCCTGGCGCTGCTCGGCGATCCCCGCGAGCTTCGTTTGCAGGTCGCCGGCCGCCTTCTCGACGCCTCTCTCCAGGTCGGTCGCGATCGCGATCGACGCCGCCTCGGCGGCAGGCCCGATCTCCTTCAGCGCGGCCGTGATGGTCCGGATCTTGTCCGCGGTCTCGACCGTGGCGTTCGGGGTCGTGAGCGCGTCGAAGAGCTGGACGCGCAGGTTGGCCGCCTGCTCTGCAGCGGCCTGGGTCGCGGCCTCGACCTGGTCGACCGCGCCCTTCGCGTCGATCCGGCCGTCCGAGAGCTTCTGTTCGACGCCTTTGAGCGCCTCGTCGAGCGCCTTCTTCGCCGCGCCCGCCTCAGCCTCGGCGACCGTGACCTTGATGCGCACGTTGAGGTCGGGGATCTCCTTCTCGAGCTCCGCGATCAGCTTGTCGATCTGCGGCTTGAGGTCCGGCGCGGCGGCCAGGATCCCGTTCAGGTTCTCGCGCGCCGCGCGCGCGCGGTCGCCGAGCTGGTCGAGCACCGACCCCAGGCGCTCGGTCAGCTCCGCGCGCGTGATCCCCCCGGCCGAGAACGCCTCGGCACCGGACTTCGCCTGCGCCTCCAGCTCGGTCGTTTGCTTCTTGAGCAGGTCGAGCGTCGACTCGGCGCGCTTGATCGAGACGTCCCGGAGCTGCTCCTCGGTCGCGAGGATCTTGAGGACGTTCTCCTGCTCGGCTTTGCTGACCTTGGCGAGCTCCGCCTGCCGATCGTCGATCTCGCCGACGACCTCGACGCGCTCTTTCTCGAGCGCGAGGACGTCCTTCGCGATCTGTTCTTGTAGGTCCCCGCTGACGTTCGGCGCCTCGACCTGGACCTGCTGGACCTGGTCGTCGATCAGCACCTTGCGCTGCTCCAGCAGCGCGATCTCGCGCTCGAGCGCCTTAGACCGCGCGTCCTGGTCGAGCGCGCCCTTCTGGGCGAGCGATTCGTCTGCGGCTCGGCGCAGGTCCAGGTAGCGCGCGAAGCTGATCTGTTCGTCCTTGAGCTGGTCGTCGAACTTCTTGTCGAGGACGGAGACGAGCGATTCGCGCGTCGTGGCGTCGATCGACTTGAGCAACGTCCGAACTTTCTCCGGCGTCAGGCCCGAGACGTTCGCCGACGAGAGCAGGTCGGGCGTGATGAGCTTGATCGACGAGAGGTCGTCGGCCAGGGCCTTGGTGTTCGCGACGATGCGCTCGCCCTTCTTGCGCTCGGCCGCTATCTCTTTCTCGATCGCCGCGATGCGGCCGTTCACCAGGCGTTCGGTGGAGGCCGCCTGGGACACCTCGAGGGAGCCGTCGACCGCGACGACCGCGTTGGCGATCTCCCCGATTCGGAGCTCCGCGGCCTGCACGTCCTCGTCGCTCGGCAGGAACGGGAGCAGGACGCGCGCGGGGAGATTGCCGAGCAGGGCCGCGCCCGTCACCAGGCTCTTGATCTTCCCGAACGTGACCGTCGCCACGTCGGCGAGCGAGGCTATCAGCAAACCGGCCTGCGCGACGCGCACCTTGAAGAAGTCGAACAGGTCGTCGATCGTCAATCGGCCGGAGACGATCTTCGCGATGATCTCGGAGACCTGGCCGAAGACGGCGCCGAAAACGTCGAGGATGTCGCTCCACGTGCCCTTGATCGTGATCGACGGGTCGATGATCTTGAGGATCGCGAAGCCGATCGCGGCGCCGGCAGCCGCGGCCGCGGCCAAAATGCCCACGAGCGTCCCGAGGACCGGAGCCGCAGCGGCGATGCCCAGGACGAAGACGGAGATCGTCTCCAGCGAAGGGGCGACCGCGACGAGGTTCCCGACGACGAGCGCGATGGTGGTGATGGAGCCGACGGCCGCCGCGATCCCCGTCACGAGCGCCCCGACGATCACGAGGGCCGGCGCCGCTTTCTCCAGGAGCGTGATGACGGCGGTCCCCGCGGGTGAACTGACGGCCTTCTGGAGAGCCTCGACGACGTCGGCGACCGTCGTGAGGATCGCGAGCTTGATCCCGACGATGCGCTTCCCGAACTCTTCGCTGGAGTCGGAAACGCGCTTGAGCTGCGCGTCGACGCGCCCGAAGCCGGTCTGCGCCGCGGCCTCGGCCGTCCCCTTGAATTTGCCCTCGAGGATCTCGAGGACCTCGTTCAAGGTCTGCCCGTCCTTGATGACGTCCTTGAGGCCCGGGATCGACTGGATCAGCCCGCGCGCCGTCCCGCCCTCGCCGATCGAGGCGATCCCGCGCGCGACGAGCTCGATCGGGATCTGGAGTGCCGAGGCCGTGTCCGCGGCTACGCGCAGCGTCCGAGGCAAATCGCGCGCGTTGACCCCGATGTTCTTCATCAGGGCCGCGGCCCGAACCAGCTCCGCGTTCTGGACGTTCGTCGCCTTGCTGATTTCCCTCGTCTGCGCGAGGATTTCTGCCTGCGCCTGCGATCGGCCGTCGAGCGCAACCAGGAGCTGCTGCTCCGCCTGGACCTCCTCTTTCGCGAGGTCGAGCGCCTTGTCGATCGCGAACGCCGCGGCGACGCCCGAGGCGAGCGCCGTCAGCTTCGCGAGCGCCGGGTCGATCGTCCGCGCCAGCTCCTGCGCCTTGCCCGCGATGCCCGCGACGGCGGCCCCCGCCTTCTCGAGCGGTTTCGAGAGCTGGTCCCGCAGGATCGCGGTGATCGTGACCGGCTGGTCAACCACGCAGGGCCTCCTCTTGCTCCCCCGGGGCCTCCGGTTCGGGCTCGCCGACGCCGCGCAGCTTGCGCACGGTGTCCTGGAGGTTCTTCCCGGCCCCCTTGTCGAAGACGGCCGCGATCGACGCGCTCAGAATCGACGCCGCGTCGGCCATGAGCCGCGCCTTCATCCGCTGGGACTTTCCGATCCAGAGCCAGAGCTCGGGGAGGCTCCAACCGCGATAGGGCCACCCGGGTCGTTCTCGGCCGACGACGTCGGCATACGAGTGGCCGGAAGAGACGAGGAGCTGGAGAGCATCTCCGAGATCGAAAACGGCTGTCCCGTGGCCTTCGAGATCAGCCTCTCCAGCGCCTCCAGCCAAGGGCGCCATTTGCGCTCCTCGAGGAAGCTCTCCTCGACCCACGCCTCGACCACGGCGGCCAAGTGCCAGTGCGGCAGGTCGTCGAGCGTCGCCTCTGGGTGCCCCTCGACCTCGACGACGCAGCACTCGCGAACGAGGCCGGTCAGGTCGGAGAGGATCAGCGGGCCGAGGCGCTCGAGGAGGTTTCCGACGACCACCTTCGACGCTCCCCCCTGGAGCCCGCGCAGGTCCGTGTTCGCGAGGACGCCGAGGATCGACGCCACTCGCGTGCTGAACTGCTCGAGGTGCACCAGCCCGGGCGGGTACACGTGCACGACGACGGCGACGCCGCCCTCCTCCAGCTCGATCGTGCGCCCGGGGAAGATCCTCCGGACGACGTTCTCTTCCTTCGCCTTCGCCAACGGTCGATCCCTCGGCCTCGGAACGGGGGGAGGAGCCGCCCGTCCCGAGGCCCGAGAGCGCGGGCGGCCCCGTCAGATCGTCGGGATCAGGCCCGCGTGGGGACCGTTCCCTTGTGGTGCAGCAGCCGGCCCGCGGGCACGGCGGCGGTGAGGTCGCTGAGGACCGAGACCGTCAGGACCATGTCGGCGAAGTCTCCGTCCGCCAGGTTGAAGGCGTTCGGCGAGATCTGGCATCGGAACTCCCGCACCGTCTCCTCCGCGAACTTGGTCCGCGAGAAGAGGAAGAAGCCGTCGCCGGTCGTGTCGCCGAGCGTCTGCGGGTTGATCAGGCGGAGCCCGGAGAGCGCGCCCGTCGAGTAGACGATCGAGACGTTCGCCGCGGCTGCGATCGCGCCGCCCGAGACGATCTTCACGATCCCGCGGTCCTTCGAGTACGGCAGGAAGTCCGCACCCTGGAGGTAGATCGTCCCCGCCGTCGCGTAGGAGAGCTGGCCGGTGATCGCCGTTTCGGCAGTGCTCGCGACCTCGACGGTCGTGATCGTCGTCGCCGAGCGCGCGGCCACCGTGTAGGTGCGCGAGTTGGCGACGTTCGCCAGGCCCAGGCGGTTCAGGATGAACGCCTTGCCGGGCGCGAGGCCGGCGATCGCGGTCGGGTCCGAGCTGACCTCGAAGACGCTGCCCGTACTGGCGACCGTGATGGCGGTCACCGTGAGCGTCGCGATCGTGGCGCCGGTCGAGTAGACCCCGCCGATGGCCGCGAGGCCGTAGACGAAGGCCGCGTTCGCGTCCTTGAGCTTGATCAGCCCGTCCGGCGTCGCCCAGTGCGTCACCGTCACCTCGGCCGCGCTCTGCGAGAACGAGGTCGGCGGGTTCGCCATGAAGGCGAGCGCGAGGTTCTGGAGGCTCAGGTTCGCGCAGGTGACGTCGTAGCTCTCCTTGATCTGCGTGGTGCGCCGATCGGCGAGCGACTTGACCCCGCCGTCGGGGTCATACAGCTCGACCGCGGTCGGGGTGATCGACGGCGTGGCCGTCTTGATGATCCCGAGGTCGACGAGCGGTTGCTCGACGGACGCGATCGGGTCGCGCCGGTAGTAGAAGCGGGTTCCCGCGATCCAGTAGTCCTGGAAGCCTGTGACCATCTCTCGCGCCCCTCCTCAGGGCTGTCCGTCCGTTCCGCTAGCCGCCCGACCAAGGGCTCTTGAACACTTCGGAGCCTATCCTCGTCAGAACGACACCACAACCCGGGCCGTGACGCCCTGGGTCCCCTCGTCCGCGTCGTGCCACTCGGCCGCGTTCGCGCCGTCCGGGAACACTCCGAACGACAGCGGGTATCCGCCGCTCTGCCTCGCCAGCAGCGCGCCTAGCACCTCCACCACGTCGTCCTTGAACTCCTCGAGGAGACCGTCGTCGACGGCCAAGTCCTCGTCGCCGGTCGGCGTGCGCGCCGCGACCTCGAACAGCAGCGTCCCGCGCGTCTCGCCGATCGGCCGTTCGCGCCCTGGCGTGGGGATCAGGTCCTCCTCCGCGAGCGCGATCGTCATCGCGCGCGGGTGCGTCGAGAACGGGAACGCGGCCCAGTTCACGTAGCCGCGCTTGACCCAGTACGCGCCCCCGCGGACCTTCCGCGCCTCCTCGACGAGCGCGGCCATGAGGTCGGCCCGCGCGCCCACCTACTCGCCCCCCAGGTATCGCCCGAGGTGCTGCGCCAGCCGCTGCCCGATCTCCGGCAGCGCGGCCTCCATCCCGTCGCGCAGGTAGTGCTTCGGCGCGATGTCGACGAGCCGGAGCAGCAGGAACGCCACTCGCAGGTCGCCGCGCTGGAGCCCCTTGCCGCCCTTGACGCCTTTTCGGAACGCCCGCGCGAGGCTCTTCTCGGTGACGAGCAGCCCGACGAGCTTCCCGCGGTTCACCCGGAGGAACTTCAGTTTCTCGGGGTAGTCGACCGGCGATGCCTGGCGGCCGACCCCGGCGGCGGTCTTGGCGAGCTCGGTCGGCACGGCGAGCGCGCGAGTGGGGCGCCCGGTGACCGGACTGATGTTTCGTCCCGGTCGAATCGTCGGGATCGTCCCGCCCTTGCCCGTCGTGCCGTACTCCTGCGTGGCCGCGTATCGCAGCGCCGGGCCGTGGAAGATCCCGACCCGCAGCGCAGGAGCGCCCCCGACGCGCAGGCCGACGCCCGTGATCGAGCGGGCCAGGTTGCCGGTCCGTCGCTTCAGCTTCCCGCCCGCGCTCATCGAGCGCGCGACGCGCCCCGCGACGCGCAACGCCTCCTTGGCGAAGAACCGATCGGCCTCCGCGCCGACAGCGTGCGTGCCCCAGCGGAACTTGAGCCGCTCGAGCGTCCGGCGCGAGGCCGGGTCGAGCGTGATCGAGACGAGCGGCTCGGCCATCAAAACTTCCGCGCGCGCGCGCGCGCGAGGCGCTCGAAGTAGGGGTGCAGGTCGGCCGCCTCGAACGTCGTCGAGCCGGCCTCGAACGCCTGGCTCTTGACCGCGATCTTCTCCTGCGCCGTGCGAACCCGGACGAACGCGGCCTGGAGCAGCAGCGCGCGCCGCACGTCGCCCGGCGTGACCGTCTGCGCGGGCGTCGGGGGGGGCGTCGGGATCCGCGCGACGTAGCCGCCGGAGTACGTGACCCGGACGCCGCGCTGGAACGGGCCGACGAGCTTCTCGACCCAGCCGTCCTCGAGCCACCACTCGCCGGCGGCGAGCGCGGTCCACGCCGCGTCCCCGTCCGCGCGCTCCTCGACGGTCGCCACGGCCTCGACCGGGCGGAGCTCGAGCGGGAGCCGGCGGTGCGTCTCGTTCGGGACGCGGAAGTACTGCACGTGGGCTGCGCGCCGGTCCCAGAGGAGCCCGGTCTCGCGCTCCCACAGCGCGACCACCTCGGCCCGGAGGGCGACGAGCTCGTCGTCCTGGTCGGGCGGCAGCTTGATCTGGGCGCGGAGGTCGGCGTCGGTGATCATCTGGCTAGACCTTCGGGGCCACCTCGCGCAGCACCTCGACCTCCAGCCGCTCCAGGACGCGCCAGTCGAGGTCCGAGCCGAACCGGACCCGGAACTCGCCGAGGAAGAGCCCCGGCCGCCACGCGTCCGCCTGGAGCTGCGTGGGCGCGAGCAGCAGCCGCGACCCCGGGACGTCGATCGAGAGCCCTCCGGCCGTCGTGTCGAGCGAGACGACCGAGGCCGCGTCGAGGTCCGACACGGACTCCTTGGCCCGGAACGACGCGCGGTCGGCCCCGGCCAGGCTCTCCGGATTGCCCGCGGCGTCGACGACGCGGACCTCGGAGACGTTGCGTGCCCCGACGACGAGCACCAGGCGCGGCTGCGGCGAGTCCACGGGTCACGCGACCTTCTCGCGCGGGCGGAACTTGAGCGTCACGACCGCGCGCCGAAGGGCGAGCTTCGGGCGCTGACCGTCCTTCGGCGAGCCCTGCGGCTTCGCCGTGGTCTGCCCCTGGTCTCTCGGTCCGTCTGTCATGTGCAAAGTAGGCGGGCCCACCGGTGCCGCCGTGACTCGGCGCCGGCGGGCCCTTCATGGCGCAGGGAGGAAAGCGATCAGGCGTGCAGCTTGCCGAACAGGTCGTCCGTCGCGGCCTGGTCGAGCTCGAACAGGTCGACGATCTCGTACGACGCGCCGACGAGCGTCGCGAACGCGCCCGTGACCGCGAACGAGACGCGGATCGACTTGTAGGTGCCCGCCTTCACGCGGTCGAGCGGGATGCACCCGCGGACGATCCCGTTCTCGAGCGCGGCCGCGTCCTGGAGCTTGGCGGCCGTGAACTTGAGGTCCGTCGTGCCGTCCTTCTCCTTGAGCGCCTCCCAGGTCGTCCCGTCGGAGCGCTTGAGGCCTTGGATCGTGCACGCGTTCGTGCCGCCCGTCGCGATCGCACCGCCGACGAGCGTCAGCACGAGCTGCCGCCCGAGCGTCCACGGTTCCTTGATCTCGGACCCGTTGACGGTCGTGTTGGAGATCGATTGCGTCGGCAGGGCGATCCCGGCCTTCGCGTGTTGATAGAAGCGATTCTCTCGGAGTCCCATCGTCAGGTTCCTCGGTTCGTTTTCTCGTTCGGTTCGGTGGTGGTGGCCCGGGACTCCCGGATCAGGTGATGATCTGCGCGTCGGGCACGAGGACCAGCGTCCGCGGCTGACGGTTGGTGACGTCCCCGAGCAGGCGGAGCTTCATGTTCACGACGTCCGTCGAGAACCCGGCGCCCTTGCCCTCGTCGTCGCTGATCTCGACGCCGGCCCAGCGGCCGAACACGACGTCCGAGAAGTTGCCGAGGAAGACGTCCGTGAAGCGGTCGCCCGTCGGCGAGGTGAGCGTCGTCGGCGCACCGACCGAAAGGCCGGGCAGGCCCTTCTTGATCTGCGTCGACTTGTCGAACGCGCCGATGATGTCGGCGAGCCGCGAGTCGGGGATCATCGGGGCGCCGAGCAGGTAGGGGATGTTCCCGCCGCCGGCCGTGATCTGGCCGGAGAACTGCTCGGCCTTGAGCTGCTTGAGGCGCTTGAAGTAGCGCGGCGCGGACACGATCGCGAAGGACTCGTCGACCACGACGTCGTCCTCCTCGAGCGCGAGGATCGCGTTGTCGATCCCGTCGTACCCGAACTCGCCGCCCTGCCAGTCGGCCTGGTAGTTCGTCGTGTTCGCGAGGTTCGTCGTCGACGGGTCGTACGTCTCGAACTTGCCGCTCTGCGCGCTGAAGAGCTTGATGCCCTTCGTCTTGGCGATCCCGCGCGGAGCGTTGTCGCCGGAGAAGCCGTAGGCGATCGTCCAGTCGAGCTTCTTCGCCGCGGCGCGGACCATGTCCCGGCGCAGCAGGCCCTCGAAGCCGAACCCGCCGAACTTGCGCATCTCCTCGGTGATCCCGACGAAGACGCCGAGCTTGTGGGGGTTCAGCGTGACGGTGCCCGTCTTGACGGTGGACGCGGGGTACGGGTCCTCCTCGCCGATCCACGCGGCAACCAGGCCGCCCTCGAACTTGTGGATCTTGACGTTGCCTCCCATGAGGCCGTCGATCACCGACACGCGCGTCTGCCCCTCGCCCTCGAGCGAGACGAAGACCGAGCGCGTGTAGATCGCGCCGATCACGTCGGGGATCACCTGGTCGGGGATGAACGACCCCGCCGAGACGTCGTCGCCCATCGTGATGTTCGCCTTGGCGAACGTCTCGCGCTGCTTGGCGCTCGCGGCCTGGATGATCTCGAACTCCTGCTCCGCACCGACGTTGCCCCACTTCTTGGAGGCGTCGCCGTACTTGCGGCCGAGCATCGCGCGCAGGATCGAGAAGTCCTTGACGTCCTCGATTCCGCTCACGTAGAGCCCGTTTCTGCTGTTGCGGATCGTGCGCGTGAGGGACTCCTGCCCCGCGTGCAGCTTCTCCATCCGCGTGTGGATGCCCGTGACGTCGAGGTCCTTCAGCGGCCCGACGAGGTCCTCGAGGCCCTTGAGCCGTTCGACCGTCTTGGCGAACGAGCCGGCCGGACCGAGGTGGTCCTCCATCTGCTTGAGCAGCTTGACGACGTTCTCTTCGCGCTGCTTCTCTTCCTGTTCCTTCGTCAGCGTGGGCATCTCTCGCGGCCTCCTTGAGCCGTTTCTTTCCGTGTCGCAGCCGGCCCGACCAAGAGCGGCTGATGAATTCGTTCGCGCGTCAGCCGGAGCCTATCACCTCGGCCTTGATGTCTCTCTCCCGCAGGATCTGCAGGAAGGATTTCGGAACGTCGCGCTCGGTGACCGCGCGCTCGTTGATCGCGTCGAGGACCCCGGCATCCGCCAGCGTCGCGTCGATCGGGCCCGCCTCGACGAGCGTTCGGACGTCGTCGAGCATCGCGGCCAGGCCGACCATGCCGTCGGTGATCGGGTCGAGCTTCGCGGCGATCGCGTCCAGCTTCGCCTCGACGCGCGCTAGGCGGTCGTCGTCCGCGACCTTCTCCTCGGCCGGCGGGACGTATCCGCGCAGCGACCCCTGGTCGAACTCCTCGAACGGAGCCTCGACCTCGCGGTGCGCGCGGAACTTGCTCTTCGGGAACAGCAGTCGGGCCATCGCCACGAGCTCGCGGTCCTCGGCCTTCCATCCCGCGTCGTCCCGGGAGCGTCGGCGGGCGGATCGCTCCAGCTCGCGCGCGACCTCGAGGTCGATCGGCTGGAGCTCGCCGCGGGCCTTCGCGGACGAGAGCAGCGAGTGCGCCCCGGGATTCGCCCCAAGCGTGCAAGGCGAGAACTCGAGCAGGTGGTTCTGCTCCAGGATCACGCCCCAGCGCCCAAGCCCGAGCGTCGCGCGCTCGGCCTCGTCGCGGATGTCGATCACCCGGTCGGAGACGAGGCCGACCGAGCCCGCGCGAAGGAACCCGGCCTTGACCAGCCGGAAGACCTTGTCGGCGAACTCGTATTGATCCTTGGTCGCGAAGAGCCCGAGCATCCAGAGCGCGGGCCCGACGTAGTCGGCGCCGCGGCGCTGCAGGACGTTCCAGTCGATGCCGTTCGCGACGGGCAGGCCGCCCCAGTCGTGCGCGATCGGCCAGACCGGGTTCAGCTCGAACAGGTCGAAGATCCAGCTCTGCCGGACGATGTCGCCCTGCGAGTCGACGCGCTCGTCGGAGCACCAGTACGGAACGACGCGGCCCTCGTAGCCGGCCTCCCACTTGAGCCCGCGGCGCTTCGCCAGGTCGGGATACGTCGCGCTCTCGGGCGACGGAGCGCCGTCGCCGAGCAGGCCGCTCGCGTCGCTCTTGGCCGTCGCCTTGTAGACGCGCGCGTTCGCGTCGGCGTCCCCCTTCGCGACCCATCCGGCGTTCATGTTCTTGCGCGCGGCCGCGCGCTCCCCGTCGCGCTCGACGAGGAGCTGTCCGATCTGCTCGGGGTCCTCGAGCACGACCGCCGACTTGAGGCCGGCGATCAGCGCGTCGAGCGGGCTCGGGACGGGTTCGGTTTTCGTCGGCACCGCGCTGATACCTACTTCACGCGGGCACCGCGACGCAACGGCAGTTGATGATCTCGTCGACGGGCGCCTCGACGTCGCCGGGGTGCCGAAGCCGCCCGTCCGATCGCCCGACGTCCCCGAGGTAGTCGTGGTCGATCGGCAGCGCGCCCTTGCCGCCGAAGACCTGGTGATCGGGGCGGACGATCTCGTCGCCGGCCGTGGTCCACTCCTGGTCCTCGACGCCGTGGGCCCGGAACATCTGGTCGCGGACCCCGTTGAAGAGCCCGGAGACCTCGGTCCGCGCCCACGTGAGCGTCTTGGCCGCGGACTGCGAGACGTCGAAGACGTGCCCGATCCGCGCGCGGAGCTGGGAGATCGTGTCGCCGGCCGAGACGCCCTGGGAGAGCGAGGCTCGCACGCGCCCGAGCAGCGTCTTGGCGCTCTCCGAGACGATCTTCCGCTCGCGCAGGTCGAAGTAGGAGAGGATCGCCGAGTCGTCGATCGAGAAGACCGGGACCCCGAGGTCCTCGACCGTGAAGTCCCAGGCCGCCTCGAGCACGCCCGCGTAGGTCGGCCGGATCAGCGACTTCAGCGTCGACTCGAGCTCGGCGAGCTCCGGCAGCACCGCAGTCAGGTCGATCGACTTCTCGCGCGCCTTGCCCGCCCCGGCCGTCGCTTCGTCGAAGCTCTCGAGGACGTCCTTCCGATGCCCGGCCACCCACCCGCGGTAGGCCGTCCGGGCCGGTCGCTCAAGTTTTGTCTCAATCGCGAGAAAATGGCGCCATCTTTTTCCGGCGGACCGGGTCCGCGCCCCGTCGCTTCGCCGAACCGCGGGCGCGCCCTTGGCCGGGCCCGGTTCGGCGGCGGGCTCCTCCGAGGCGGGCTGCCCGCCGGCGGGCGCGGGCGACGGCTCGCCCATGCCCTGGAACGCCTCGTCCACGGCCAGGCGGACGGGGACCATGAGCTGGGGCACCAGCGCGTCCTCGTCGCCGGGGAACTCGGCGACCGGGAGGTCGACGACCTCGAGCGCCTGCTTCGGGGACATGTGGATCCCGGCCGCGGTGAGCTTCGTGACGATGTCCGCCTTGTCCGAGACGCCCGCGCGCATCGCCTCGATCCCGCGGATGTCGAACATGAAGAAGACGTCGTCGGTCTCCGGAAACAGGAGCGTCGAGTCGATCTCCGCCTCGATCATTCGGAAGTCGGGGAGGATCGTCTTGTCCCAGAAGCTCTTGTCCTGCGAGAGCGCGGTCGCGTAGTTCGTGAACTGCGTCAGCCCGAGCAGCGACGGCGGCGTGCCGAGCACCGCTAGGATCTCCTCGCGGTCCCACTTGCGCTGCTCGAGGAACTCCATGTCCTGCGGCGAGAGCGCGATGTTCTGCCACTCGAATCCGCTGTGCAGGATCCCGACGCGCTCGGCGTTCTCGACGCCTTTGTGCATCTGCTCCCACGACTCGCGGAAGTCCTGCTGCTCCTTCGGCGTCAGCGCCCCTTCGAACTTCAGCGTCCCCTTCGGGATCGCGCGGTTGCGCAGGAGGTTCGACGTGTAGGCGCTCGTCGCGAGGTCGATCTCGATCCCCTGCGCGACGGCGGAGAGGCGGGACATCCCGCGCAGCGGGTTCGACGGGTTCGGCAGCTTGAACTGCACGACCTGGTCGAGGTCGAGCGGGATCCGGCTGCGCGCGCCGGGCATCCAGCGCGGTGGCCGATACCACCAGCCGATCAGCGGCCCGCTCGTTCCGTCGCGCAGTCGCTCCTCGAACAGGTCCGGCGACATCGGCCAGAGCTGCGTCGGCATCTCGCCGAGCGCCGTCGCCACGGGGTTGCCCTCGTCGTCGCCTTTGACCCAAAAGCACTCCCCGCGCACGCGCAGGAAGAGCAGCGTGACCTGCATGAGCTGGTCGCCGTTCTGCATCGGGTTCGGCCGGATCAGCAGGTCCATGAGCGGGTGCTCGAGATCCGGCTCCGCGTCCGCGTCCTTCATCGACAGGCGCTTCGTCAGCGGCACACGCAGGTGGCGCTGGATCGCGCGGCGGCGACTCCCCGCCTTCGCCCCGGTCCACTTGCGGCCGGCCGCGAGCGCCTTGGATCTGCGCCGCTCGACCGTCTTGGTCGTCTCGCGCATGACGACGCCCGGCGCCTGCGCGGCCGTCGTCGAAACGATCAGCGCGGACGCGAGCACCCATGCGTGGTTCGAGAGCGGATCCTCGGCGCGGACGATCGCGGGCTGCCGCGAGTTCGCGAGCGCCTGGATGTAGGAGACGACCGAGTTGTTGAAGAGCTTCCGGCTCGCGCCGTCGGCGGGCGCGTCGCGCAGGTCCGCGATCGCGAGCGCGTCGCGCAGCGGTAGGCCGTTCGGGCCAAGGATCGAGGCGCCGGGCATCGGCGGTCAGACCTTCGAGGGGATAACGCCCTTGGGGAGACGCGCGTAGGCCGCGGCCGGATCGACACGCTTGGGGGCCGGCTCGTCGACGTCCGTCCCGAACACCGAGCTCCAGAAGAGGTCCGGCCCGTAGAAGGACTCCATCGCGTCGATCAGCGCGATCGTTCGCACGGCGCGCTGCACCGCTTCGACGTCGACCTCGAGCTCGTACGCGATGTGGGGCTCCGCGCCCGCCCATTCGAAGAACGATCGTTGCCCGACCCAGTCGAAGAACGGCAGGTCCTCGTCGGGGCTCTCGTCCGCGGCCGTCGCGGGCACCGGCGCGACGATCTCGGGCTCGGGGTCCGCGTCACGCGGCGTCAGCTTCCTCGGCATCGGTCAGTTCCTCCGCCGGCCGATCCTAGCCGCCCGGAGGAGCTAGAACAGGGCCGACTCAGAGCGACCCCTCGAGGACCATGATCCCGGGCTTGACCACGCGGTGCTTCCGCATCTGCCACGCGATCGCCCACTTGAAGACCGTGTCGTCGTGCGCGCCCGAGTCGGCCTCGAACTTCCCGCTCGGCTGCAGGCGGAACGACAGCGCTTCCGAGAGCAGGTCCGCGTCGCGCACCTTCATCGACCCGTCCTCGATCGCTGCCGCGAGCTGCTGGAGCATGATCGGCCGCGACTCGCCATCGGTTGACCAGCCGGGGCGCCCGTGCCGCGTCCACGCCATGCCGTCCGCGCCACGTTCCATCTGGTCCGTCCCGCGCTTGAAATAGTAGAGCGACCCGCCGTGGAAGTGCGGGCGGTCGAGCCCGAGCTCGAGCACCTTCTGCAGCACGGCGTGGCCGTGGTTCTGCCGCTCGATCCCGACGAGCGCGTCGTTGTATCGGCGCGAGACCCGGACGCAGTGGGCCGCGAGCGTCGGCGGATTGAAGATCCCGTGCGCCGTCGCGACCTGCGCGCCGGTGTCGCGGCGCAGCACGCCGAGGCCGCACGGGTCGCAGCCCGGGATCCCCTCCGACGTGTCGCAGCCGATCACGTACTCGACGCCTTTCTCGGGCGCCTCCCACTCGACCTCGTATCCGCCGGGGACGTGCTTTCGCTCGTACGTGCGCAGCGCGCGCGCTAGCGCCATCACCTTGTCGACGTCGAAGTAGCAGGTGCCGCTAGTAAGGAAACAGTTGTGGACGAGAATCCCCGAGCCTCCGAAAACGGGTTGGCCGTCCATCTGGAGGTCGTAGACGATCCCCGGTTGCTCGAGGGGCACTACCGACGTCACTCGGTCGATCAAAGCGTGATCGGCCGCACGGCGCCCCCTGGTCGCCAGCTCGATCCGCTGCCTCGAACGCTTGCGCGCGGATCGGAACCCGACTTCCCGCATGAACTTCAGCGCGTCCCGCGAATTGAGGTACAGCTCCGACCCGAAGTACGTCTTGTTTCTGGCGATCTTCTTCACGCGCCGATGGAACGCGTGAATCCCCAGTCCCAGCAACAGCAGTTGAACGTCCCGCGCGAAGGTGGCGTCCTTGCTGAACCACCTGACACTTCCGCCCGTTGGCGAGACCCAGCCATCGGCCTCAAAGAGAGCCGACAGGAATGCGACCACGTGCGTCCTCGGGCTCCGAAAGATGCACTCGGGAACGCAGACGAACCGCTTTCGTCCCCGCGTCTTTCTGTCCTGGAGTAGGCCGAGCTGATCGAAGACCTCGGCCGCGCGCCGACGACGCGCGCGAACGACCGAAGCCCCGCGCCGATAGGTCACGGTCGACTTCTCGAAGAAGCGACGGAGGATACCCGCGACCTCCTCGACGACGTCCTGGTCCTTGCGGCAGCAGCACACGTCGATCGTGTCGCCGTCGAACGACCCGTCGCCCATGAAGTAGCCGAGGAAGGTCGCGAAAGGCATGTCGATCGTCAGTTCGCAGCGCACCCCTGCGAACGATGTCCATCGCTGGACGTGCTCTGCCTCTGCGAACTTCGGAGGACTGAGCTTGACGTGGTCTCCAATTGATTCGTCTGCTCGCGCAAAACCTCCGAGCGATCGAGCGAGCCTGTGGTCCGGAGTGCATCGAAGCTCGAACCCCATCTCCGTCGTCACGCGCACGAGCTCGCGCTGGCCCACCTCCGCGACCGCCACGACGCGCCCAGTGGAAAGCACATCGCCTGAAACAACCTCGCGAATCGGGATGATCCCGCGCGCCGTCCCGACGCGCTCTCCGCCGTCCAGGCAGCTCTCGTCGTCCTCGGGGTATTCTTGTTTAAAGAGTCGGCGTAGCTCGCCCTTCGTCGCGCGGCGCCACGCGATCTGTGCCGTCGTCAGGCCGTGCTGCGCGACCAGGTCCTGCTCCTCGGCGTCGAGCGTGGCTTGGATCTCCTCCGGCTCGTACGTCCCCGGCGCCGCGACGTTCAGCGGGTCGTCGAACCAGCGAAGGAAGATCGGCCACCACGGAACGACGCCGCGTTTCGCGTCCTGGAACAGGTGGTAGAACCACTCGCGCCCGTTCGGCGTGCCCTCGAGCGACACCTCGCCGTTCGACGCCGCGCGCGTGATCGCAGCCATCACCGAGTCCATCTCCTCGGCGTTGCGCTGGCCCGGGCACCAGTACGGGACCTCGGATCCGTGCACGCGCTGATAGGTTTCGCCGCGCGCCGTCGCGGAGCCGCTCGCCGTGCCGACGCTGAAGTAGGACCCGTTCGCGAAGCGCATCCGCGACTCGGAGCCGGCGCCGATCAGCGGCGGCGCGTCCGGGTCGCGGTCGTGGAAGAGCTTCACCGTCGGGAAGATGTTGCGCGCCTTGCGATCGGTGTCCGCGAGCGACAGCACCCACGAGTTCGGGCGATCCGCGGCGACGAGGTAGCTCTCTATTTGCTCGATCGACGTGATCCCGCCGCGCCTGTACTTGGGGACGATGAATCGCGTGAACCCGCGCGCGCGCCCGAGGCGCTTCATCGCGACGTAGCGGCGCTGCATCGGGAGCAGCTCGGCGGGAACGATCGGCGGAGCGCCCGACGCCTCCCACGAGGCGCCGCCCGCGAGCGCAGCCGAGGCCCGCTGCCCGGCCGAGAGCAGCCGCGCGGGCTTGTCTGTCCGGATCCACAGGCGCCGCCGTGCCGCGGACACGAGGGCGAGGGGCGGCGGCTCGGCCCCCTCCAGCTCCATCAGCCGCCGGTTGCGCCGGTCCTCGAGGTCGCCGACCTTCTCGGCCTGGTCGGGGAAGGCGCCCACGGCCGCCCGCCAGGGGATGCGGACGACGTCGTAGCCGTCCTCGCCGTTGGCCGCGTGGGCGAACCAGTGGCCCCGGGTCGGCGCCTGGCCCGCCAGGACGACCAAGCCGGCGTCCGCGGCCCCGGCGCGCACGGCGGGGTTCTCCCCTAGGCCGTTGCACCCGTGGGCGAACAGCCCGGCCAGCGAGTCCGCGGCCAGGTCGTCGAGGTCCTCGGGCGACTCTGCCAACCACAGGACGCAGCCGCCGGCCCTGACTACCCTAACGCGCCCCGAACGGCCGCCCCGGGCGCGCGGCAGCCAGCGCCTGGCCAGCGCGACGGCGCGATCGCGCCCCGGGCCAACCAGGACGACGTCGCCGCGCCTGGCGAGCGCCAGGGCCAGCAGCGAGGCCTGCGCGCGGACGTCGAGCGCGGCGTGCACGACCGCGACGCGGCCCGACGCGCGGGCGATCGCCTTCCAGGGCGCGGGGATGGAGATCTTGGTGGTCAATCTGCTGCGGATCTGCTGCGGATCTGCTGCGGATCTGCTGCGGATCTGCGGTGCAGTTCGAGGTGGCACCGTCGACAGACCCAGCGCACCTCGAGCGGCTTCGAGTAGTCGTCGTGATGCATCTGCGCCGCGGACTCGCAGCCCTCGCACGGCTTCCGCTCGATCTTGCCGCGGCGCAGGTAGACGCGGGCGTAGCTTCGGCAGTTGCTTTTTCGGCGCTGTTCGTCGGTTAGGCGATGCGTCTTTCTCCAGCCACGCATCCAGCGCGCGTGGCACTTGAGACAGGTTCGCTGCCCCGCTCGCCGCTTCTTGTGGCGGCACGCCCCTTTGCCCCATCGAACCACGGGCGCGATCCTATTGTTTTCGTGGAACGTGTTCCACGTGACGCGCCCAGAACCATCACCCCAGTCGCTCCCGGATCGCCCGCGCGTCGTTGTCGGACTGCTTCGCCGCGGCCTTCGACGCCGCGCTGGTGTGCGCGACGCCGCTCGCGGACACGAGCTTGCGGAAGCTCTCCCCGCGCTGGCCGCGCTTGAACAGCGTGCCCCACAGGCCCGTCCAGAAGTTCCGAGCCGAGCGCGGGATCACCAGGTACTTGACGCCGAGCCAGATCAGAGCGCCCAGCCCGACATATTCCAGGAAACTCATGCCGCCTCCTCCGGGGTTGTAGTCCCCCCCGCCCGTGTCCACGTTGTTGACCACCTGCGCCGGCCGAAACGCGAAGCTCGCGCCGAGCGCGGCCAGGCCGATGTAGAGCGCGTTGACCGCGCTCACGCCGATCGCCACCGCGGTCGCGACGGAGGCGACGACCGAGACGACGATCTCGACGAGCTTCCCGGAGAACGCCTCGATCATCCGCGAGAACCATCCGCCGCTCGCGGCGTCCGCCGCGCGCCGCTTGACCTCATCGACGGTCGAAGGCGGATCAGAGGCGCAGGCGTGCGCGAGGGCGAACAGCGTGATGGCCGTCGCGGCGACGAGCCACCGCGCCCACCTTCGCCACCGGCGCTCGTTCACCGGATCCAGAGCTTCGAGCCGTCGAGCGGATTGATCACGCAGACCGACAGCGCCCCGTCCACCGCGCGACGCAGCGCTGACCGCTTCGCCGTCCAGAAGTTGTAGAAGGCCTCGCCCGCGGCGCCGACCTTCTTTCCGTTGCGGCTCTTCACGCGCCAGCGCCAGCATTGGCCTTCGCCGTCGAGCCTGCCCCTGTAGACCTCGACGTAGTTCCCGCTCTTCGCCATTCGTTCTCCCTCAGAGGCTCGCTCGGAGCCCGACCGCCGTCCCGTCCTCGTCGTTCCACCGATCGTCGCGCCGATACTCGAGCGTCGCCCAAACGCCGTCGCGCAGGAGGTAGCGCAGCTCGGGCCGCGCGGAGGTCCAGTCGCCCCCGTCCTCCCACCAGGTTCGCTCGACGTAGCCGCCGATCGACCAGCGCTCGCGCAGGGCGAGCTCGAACTGCGCCCGCGACATCACGCCGCCTCCGTCGTCGGAGATCGGGAACAGCTCGAGGCGGCAGAAAGGCTGTTCCCCTCCGGTCCACGGGTCGAGGTACGCGCCGAGGCGCTCCGTGGAGTTCCGCGAGCCGGTGAAGTCCTCGTACCAGAACGCGACTCCGGCGGCCGGGGCGAGGCGCGCGAAGACTCCGCCGCGCAGCGCGAAGCGCGCCGGGTCGTTCGCGAGGCTCGAGTAGAGGTCGAGCGAGCCGTAGACGTCGACGCGCTCGTGCGGGCGGGAGTGCCCCTCGAACGCCAGGTCGCGCAGGTCGCGCCGCGAGTCGACCGAGTATTCGACCGCGAGCCAGTTCGAATCGAACGGGTTGCGCGTCTCGACGCTCGAGGGCGCGTGCTCCGCCCGGTTCTCCCAGGGCCAGCCGAGCGCCTCCGGCGCCGTGGGAGCTGCCCGCGCGGCCGGCTGCTCCTGGTCCGGGCACTCGCCGACGATCGGGTAGGCCGCTCCCTGCACCCGAGCGCAGGAGCACATCGCCAGGGCGAAGACGAATCGAAGAGTGAACCGCATGGGCCGGACGCTACCAAGGCGCCGGCGCCGGAGCACGCCCCTACTTCACGCCGTAGAGTTTCACGACGACGCCGTCCTCGCCGGGGTCGCCGACGACCCCCGTCCCCGCCTTTGCCCCGCCGAGACCGCCCGCGGCCGAGCAGGAGATCGTGTCGGCGACCGTCGTCTCGGAGAGCACCGCGACGAGCCCGCCGCAGCCGCCCCCGCCGCCGCCCGTGTTTCCGGCCGGGTCGCCGGCGCCGCCGACTCCGCCCTTGGCCTGAATCGATCCGGCGCCCGAGATCGCGCGCGCAGCCACGACGAGCATCCCTCCGGACGCGCCGCCGCCGCCGCCCTTCTTGACGCCGTCGCCGCCGGCGCCCCCGCCGCCCGTCCCGGCCTCCAGTAGCTCGCCCTGCGAGTCCCCGGTGAGCAGCGGGACGATCTGGTGCACGACGCGCATCCCCCCGTTCGCGTCTGGGAAGGCGGTCGACGCTCCCGCCGACGCTCCCGCCCCCGTGCCGCCGTCGCCGCCTTGGCCGCCGACGCCGCAGGTAGCGTTGTCCCGCGCGGCTCCGGCCGAGCCGGCCACGTCCCCGCCCGCGCCGCCCGCGTTCGATCCGCCGAGGAACTGCCGGGCCACGCCCGCCCCCGCGGCACCGCCGGCTGCTCCGGCCTGCCCCGCGTTGCCGTCGAAGTGGATCGCGCCGTCGAGGAAGAGCGCGCCGGAAACGAACAGGCTCCAGCCCTGCATGTTCAGCGACCCGCCCGATTTGATGGTCAGGTTGCGGTAGAAGAGGTTGTTGGACGCGACCTGCGCGTCCGTGATCGTCCGGTCGCCGTCGAGGCCGTCGCCGAAGACGCCGAGGTTCATCCGCGTGTTCGCGCTCTCGGTCGTGTCCGCGAGAGTCGCCTGGTCGATGTTCGCGGGCTGCGAGAGGAACTCGCCTATCCCGCGCACGACCTCGGTCAGCTCGATCGTTCGCTGCTCGAGCTCGTCGATCCCGAGCTCGCGGCGCCGAATATCGTCGTGCGGAAGTCGTTCTTCGGACATCGTCGAATCCCTTTCTCGAACGGTTAGAAGCCGTATCCTTCGCTGATCCAGAGCGCGACGGCGGCTCCGCCGAGCTCGGGTCGCCAGTTGCGCAGGCTCTGCGCGCGCGCCTGGGTCACGAAGCTCGCGAACGTCCCGCTCCCCCCCACCACGGTGTCGTAGGTCGCGATCGAGCGCGTCGCGTCCGGGAAGTCGCCCGCGCCGACGACCTCGTCGTCGCCGCCCCCCGCGTTGCCAAGGTGCGCCTTCCACGCCGCCTGGTTCTCGTTCGATCCGTTGTATCGGTAGCGCGCCCCGGAGGCCGCGCCGCTGAGGAGATGGCACGCGCCAACGTTCCAGCGCGACCCGTTGTCGAGGTTGTGCTCGAAAACGTAGTGCGAGCCCGTCGAGTAGACCTTGGCCTGGTCGAACGAGTGCGTGCGGAACGGGTCGGCGGTCGCCGACTCGTTGATCTTGCAGGAGCCGAGCCACCCGTAGATCCGGTTCCCGTTCGTCCAGAGGCGCTGCATCCGCGTGCCGTTCGTGACCGGCCAGGCCGGGTACACGATGAACGGGTGCGGGTCGGTCGACGTCCCGCTGTCGACCAGGCAGTTGTTGTGCCAGTCGACGCTCGTCGAAGTCGCCCCGCCGCAGTGCTCGAACGCGTAGCCCCAGCCTCGCGCGGTCGAGCCGTTCGTGTCGCGCCCCTCGGTGATGCAGTTGCGCTCGGAGTGGACGTCGGCCAGGCCGTCGGCCCACCCGCCGACCGGGTCGAGGCCGAACATCCCGAAGGCGATCGCAGCCCGCGAAATCATGTTGTTGTTCGCCTCGAAGTTGCTCGAGCGATTGAGGACCGCGCAGCCGGCGACCTCGAGGAACAGATTGCCGTCCGTCTCGACGCCCGAGCAGTCGTAGCTCGAGCCCGAGCGCACGAGGATCCCGTGGTGGTTCACGCCCGGGGTGACCTCTCCGATCTTCGAGAAGACGTTGTCGTTGATCGACGAGTTGTAGGTGCGCGCGCAGTAGACCCCGGTCGCCGGGTTGCCGACGCTCGCGTAGATGTCCGCGATCACGTTCCTGTAGATCGTGATCCGCTGCGCGACGTGCAGGGCGACGACGGGCGGGTCGATCCGGACGCCGTCCGCGCAGTTCTCCAGGTAGCATCCGGTGATCGTGACGTCGGAGGCCGTCTCCGCGATCCGAATCGCGGCCGGCGTGCCGGCCGAGCCGTTGTAGCTGTGCGCCGAGATTCGGATGTCCTCGACGCGAACGAACTGGACGGGCACCGAGAAGCGTAGGCCGTCGGAGATCCCCGACTTGACCTTCGGGCGGGCCCCGGTGAGGGAGAGGCCGTAGGACCCGATCCGCTGTGGCCGGATCGCGGAGCGCCCGCTGGTCGTCCAGTTTCCGAGGGCCTCGGTCCACTCGTCGTTCCAGAGCAGGAGCAGCGCGTCCTCGGCTCCCTGCCTCATCAGCGCCTTGCCCGCGGCGAGCGTCGCCTTGGGGGTCAGGGGGGTCAGCCCGTCGTTCGCGTCGCTCCCCAGGCTCGAGGAGACGTACACGTTGTGCGGGGTGACCGGCCCGGTCCCTCCGCCGGCGAAGCTGCCCTGCGTCGCGCCCCACGAAAACTGGCTGAAGGAAACCATGCTCGTCGCTCCTCGTCTCGGCCCTCGGACTCGTCGCCCATGTTCTACTTTGCAGCGGAGGTCGTCGCAAAACGCCTCAGGGGCCGGCCGCGTCGACGGCAGCGCGCGCATCGACGACGGGGCCGCACGCCATCGGCTGCGCGGTCAAGATCAGGATGTCCTTGATCCCGCGGCCGGTGAGCGCGGGGTTCGCAGCGCCCACGAGACCGGCTACGCCCGCGACGTAGGCTGTGGCGACGGCCGTCGAGTCCGTCGCCCCGTAGCCGCCCTCGACCGTCGTCGTCGCGTGGCCGGGCGCCCAGAGATCGACCTTCGGCCCGAAGTTCGAGTACGACGCACGAGTGCCGTCGAGGTTGCACGCGCCAACGACGAGCAAGCGCGCGTCGTTCGGGCCGCGTAGCCGCTGCCCGCCGGCGAAGTTCGTCCCGGCCGGACAGATGAGGATGCGCTCGCCGCCCGCCGAGAAACCGTCGAGCACGGCGTCGAACTCGCGGCGGGCGTGCCATCCCAGGAGCGCGTAGCCGGTGACGCCGATCTTCGCGGGAGTCGACTCGGCGAGCGCGAAGGCTTCGGCGAGGTGCTCCTCCGACCAGATGACGCGGTAGGCGTGAAGCGTCGCGTGCTGACAGACCCCCGCGATCCCGAGTCCGTTGTTCGTGTCGGCCGCGATCACCCCCGCGTGCCAGGTCCCGAGCGCGGAGAAGGGCGGGGGTGCGGGCTCGACGAGCACGTTCTCCGTCAGGTCCTCGTGCGCGAAGACCCCGGTGTCGAACTGGGCGATGTGAACCGCGGCACTCCCGGTCGTGACGTCCCACGCCTCGGGCACGCGGATGAGCTGCAGCCCCCACTGGCTCGGGAAGTATGGGTCGTTCGGGGCCTGCGCGCGCGCGGACCCCGCGGTGAGTGCGAAGGCCGCCAGAGCCAGCAGCACGAGCGGCGCCTTCGGGACCGGTCGCCCCCGCGCGAGCGACGCGAGCCAGACGACGGCGTCGATCAGCAGGTCGAGCAGCCGCCAGCCCGCGTGGAAGAGGAGGCCGATCAGGAGGACGGCGAAAACGTTCACGTCGGTCGTGGTGGTGAAGTTCATGCCCTGGGGATAACGCCGGCCGAGGCCACCGTCAAAGTGGGCCGCCCGCAGAGATCCCCCCCCCCGGCGGGCGGCCGTCGTTCTCTTCCGCGAGACGCCCCTAGCCGGCCGGGGCTCGCGCGCGAAAAATCACTCGTCCGTCGGTGCCCCGACCGTCGCGGTCGCGCTGCCGGGCGGGGTGAGCGTGACGGTGACGAGGACCTCCTCGTGCAGCGTGATCTCGGGCGCCCCTTCCGGGCCGTCCGTGTCCGGCACGAACAGGTCCAGCGTGACCGTCGCGGTCCCCGGGTTCGGCGACTTGACGTCGGCGTTCAGGCCGTCCGGCCGAAACACGACCTCGGCGACGCTCGGATCCGAGGAGACGATCGACACCGTCGACCCCGACGGCAGGCTGCCGAAGTCGGGGAACACGACGCCGCCGCGGCTCTTGACCTCGAAGCCCACGGGGAACTGCTGGTTGTCAGGGAGGGATACGTTCTGGCTCATGGCTACCTCTCGTTGGTGGGTCTCCCCACGACTACTCGGGCGGAAAAAGGGACGAGCCTCGGCGGGTGAGCCCGCTCGAGCGCGTCCGCGATCCTACGCAACTCCCGCGCGATGGTCCCGAGCGCGTCGATCAGGCGCGGGTCCGCGGGGATCTCGATCTTGACCTTCACCGGACCTCCGGAACCCTCAGGCTCGGGTTGTCGCGCGCGAAGCGCAGCATGAGCGACTCCATCTGGGGGCGCGTCCACTGATCGGCCAGCCGATCGTTGAGCCTGTCGACCGTGTACGTGACGTCCCGCAGGCCACTTTTCACGGTGGTCAGCTCGGTCCGGATCGGCTCGATCGACGCCTGCGACTTCGAGTTGACGTCGTCGAACTTCGAGTTGAGCCACACGACGGCCGACACGACGACGACCAGGAACCCGACCGTCGTCTTCGTCTTCTCGGTCAGAACCATCGGAGCGTCCTCGCGGAGTGCGGTTCGAGCATCGTGATTCCCTTCTAGCCTTTCGTCGGGTACGGCGACAAACCGACCGGCCGGTGCTGTCCCCACGTCTTGGCCACGCGCGTCGTCCGGAGCTTTGGGCGACGGCTCGGCGGATGGACCTTTCGAAGCGCGCGCGCGAGGCGCTTCTCGTCGACGGTCCCGTCCGCGCGCAGCGCGCCGCACGCCCGGTACTTCTGGAGCAGGAACTGCGTGCGCCCGACGAGGATCGCGAGCGGCGGCGGCTCATCGACCAGCGGCTGCACGGCGCTCCCTCCGGAAGACGAACCACTCTCGGAAGCCGACGCGCGTCAGGAGGTAGAAGTCCGCGCTCGGCTGGTCCGCGCGCGTCCAGCACGGCCAGTGGCGCTTCGCGACGGTGCCGCGGCGCAGCCACCCCCGCGAAAGCAAGTACGCGACGGCCGAGCCGACCCTGATGACGATCTTCGGCGCCGGGCTCCGGCGCGCGTCGTCGTTGCGCCGCTCCCAGTCCTCGACCATCGCCTCGAGGACGACGAGCGCGTCCCGGTCCGCCCGGCCCCAGGCCGCCAGAGCCTCGGGCTCGGATGATTGCCCGCTAGCTCTCATCCGGGGTCGTCCGCCGGGTTCGATCGGCCCTGGTCGATCAGGTCGCCCTGGCGCGGGACGAGGTTCGCGCGCGCCGCGGGCGCTCCGCCCTTGGCGACGAAGCCCGGGGGCCGGCCGACCGGGACCTCCGACGCGACGACGTCGCGTGCCTCGACCGCGTATCGCGACCCGTCGTCGAAGCGAACGAGGCAGTCCCCGCCCCCGAGCAGGCGCTCGACCGTGCCGGGCTTGCCGTTCGCTGTCACTCGTTCGTTGATGCCGATCACCGCGCGCGCCTCCGATCGAAGAGCACGCCGGCGAGGATCATGGCCGCCCCGCCGGCGCCTCTTGCCAAACACCCAGGAGAGGAACGGCCCCCCGGCCGCTCGACCTCGAAACTACGGACTCGGGGGAGCCTTGTCGATCGGAGGCTAGTCGGGGATCGGGACCGTCTGCCCCGCCAGGGCGTGATCGCAGTCCCCGAGGAACTCGATCCGGCCCGCGACGACGAAGCTGTGGCAGCGCGGCTGGGACTTGAAGCCGGGCTCCGTCGCCTTCCAGCCGTGCACCAGGATCGACGGCGAGAGCGTCGGCCGGCCATCGGCGTCGAGCGCGAGCGCCAACGGCCCGGCCCCGCTCGAGTTCGCCGCGCCCTCGACAGGCACCGCGTGCGGCTCGTCGCAGCCGGGGCACCACCACCAGGCCTGGCGGCCGGTCGAGCCGTCGGCGTAGCGCGTCGGGACGACCTCCCAGGAGCTCATCGGAACGGCTCGACGCGAGGTCTCGCGCGGGCGGGCGGGCGCGCGCGCGAGGCGGGGAGTGGTACGACAGGCGAGAGTCGGGGTACGTCGCCGTCTCGCGCCCGCAGCGCGCGCACCGCCAGATCGAGACGCGCTTGTTCCCCCTCGCCCACGGATCCCACGCGCAGACGCGGGGTGTCGCGCCCCAGGCGTGCCCGAGGACCAGGCAGACGGCGCGCGCGCATAGGGTCGGGAACGAACTCGACGGGGAGCATCCGAAGGCACTCCTCGGTCCTCGGAACTCCTCAACCACCCCCTCCCCCCTTCCCCTCGCGCGGCGTCGTCATTCGATCGTCACCGTCCTCTCCTCGTCGCCACGCCCGGGCTTGCCGAAGCCGAAGAGCATCGCCGCCCACTGGACCTCGATCCGCGCGAGCACCTCGATCAGGTGCGCGTCGAGCAACGGCCGAACGCGCTTCGCGGTCGTCCGCACGAGCGTGCCCGTCGCCGTGTCGCGTTTGACCTGCACGACGCTGTCGCTCGTCACGGGCAGCGCGGCAGCCGGGTCGAGCTGCTGCTCGTAGAGCTCGAGCGCCTTCTTTCGCAGGCGCGAAATCTGCGCGAAACCGTCGAGCGCGTTGACCCTAAAGCCGTCCGCCAACTGAACTACGGCGCGTGCCTGCACCTCGCGGGAAGCCTGCGCGAGGGCCTCGATTCGCTTCGGGACCCAGCCCTCCTCGTCGGCGTGGCGCTGGAGCGTGCCGTAATTGACGCCGTGCTTCTTCGAGATCGAGACGAGGGACGACGTCGGGTCGGAGCAGAACTCCAGGCGCAGCGCGTCCCAATCGTGCTTCGACGGGTGGTAGATGGGCACGCCCTTCATCCGGCCCTTGACCGAAGCCGGCGGCCGGTTCGCCCCCTGCTTCTTCTTCGCGGGTGCTCCGCCAGCCGCGTCCGTCGTCTCCGCCACGGCCCCGATCCTAGCGTCAGGCCACGACGTTCCAGAACAGCGCGCCTTCGGCGGCCGTCGCCTGGGCGGCGGCCCAGGCCTTCCGGTCGTAGTTCCCGTCGCACGGGAACGGGCACGGGGCCCGCGACTCCTCCTCGAACGGGACGCCGGCGGGTACGACCTCGACGTTCGGAGGCATCGCCTGCTTCGACCACCGGGACTCCAGGCCGACGGCGACCGCGCGCACGCGCGAGGCGGGGAAGGCGCGGGCGAGGCAGCGGGCGAGCATCCCGGAGCCGGTCGCGCACCAGACCTCGGGCGGGTCACCGACGAGCGGGCGGACGCGGCCGGCCATGAAGGCGACGAAGGGCTCCTCGGCGGCCGGCTCGTCGAAGCCCATCGGGAGGAAGCGCGCGCCGGCCTCGGCCGCGTAGCGCCGCGCCTTCGCCTGCACGTTGGAGAGCCGCCCGAACTTGACCAGGAACAGCCGGGCGCCGTTCGCCTGCGCGGCGAGCTGGCGGCGGTGCATCACCTTACGGCGCGCGTAGAAGAGCGACGTTCGGAAGCCGAGGTGCTTCCCGATCACCGAGAGCGCGAGCGCGGCGCCGCCGCAGAACGGGCCGCCGTAGACGACCTCGCCGGCGCCGCGGACGAGGCCCGGTAGGAAGCGCGTCTTGGAGCCGCCCTCGACGAGATCCTCGCGGACGACGACGAAGCGGCCGTGGCGCTCGACGACTGGCGGCGCGTCCCAGGGGAGCGCGCTCACGGCGCGGTGTACTCCTCGACTCCGGGGATCGCCGCGGTTGCCGGCAGTGCGAGGTCCTCGTCGGCGAGGTCGCCGCAGGCGGCGGCAGCCGCGGCCGGGTCGCCCTTCACGAAGACCAGGACGTCCTGGTGCGTCTTGCCGAGCTTGCGCGCGGCGGCGAAGGCTCGGCCGGCGCGGATGGGTAGCGACCCGAGCGCCGTGACGAGGATGCCCCAGTTGTAGAGCTCTGCGCCGGCGTCGCGGAACGCGGAGACGGTCAGGCCTGGGAAGTCGCGGTAGATACCGCGCGCGTCGCGCATATCGCCGACGACCCAGGCGACGAAGCGGTCCGGCCGGAGCAGCGCGACGGAGGCCGCGACGATGCGTCGGTAGGCCGCGGAGAACTCGTCGTACGGCAGCGTCGAGACGTCGCGCGGGTCGTCGCTGTACCGCTCGAGGTCCGCGTACGGCGGGCACGACAGGACCAGGTCGGCCGCGTAGCCGGGAGGGACGAGCGCCGGGAGCTCCGCCGAGTCGCCGACGATCCACTCCGGCCGGACGTGCCCGGGCCCGACGATCGCGTCGGCCTGCGCCTCGTTGGCCGCGACCTGCTCGGGCCGCAGGTCGACGCCGAGGTAGCGGCGGCCGAGAACGCCGGCGACGATCCCGCGCGTGGCGCCGCCCGCGAACGGGTCGAGCACGGCTCCGCCTGGCGGCGAGAACCAGCGCACGAGTAGCTCGCAGAGGACCGGGTCGAAGATCGACGTTCCGGAGGTCCAGCCCTCGGCGTCCTCGCCAGGCCCCGCGTAGTGGTCGCGCTGGAATTCCTCGGTCGTCAGCGGGCGCCCGAGGCGCGCCTCGGCCTCGCGCTTTTTGTAGTAGTACGCGGGGTCGGCGCCGCTGTCAGACTTCATCAGGACGCCGTCGACGAAGTTCTTCCGGCCGTCCGGCTTGCCGCTATGCGCGCCGTCGCCCATCGCCCCCCCCCCGCCTGAGGATCTCGCGCGAAACGGGGTCCAGCGCCGCCGGGTCGCGATCGCCGGGCACGAACGTGAGCCTTTTTCCGGCCAAGGGTTACGACGCCTCCGATTCGGCCGAATCAGGCTGGCCGGGCCGGCGCCGAGCGCCGAACGTGTGTGGCATGGAACCGTTCGAGACGAAGATCGATGCGCTGCGGCGCCTGATGGCGGCCGAGGACTGGGTCGGCGCGATGCGGATGGCCACGCGCTTCCCGCGCCTCGGCGAGCACAAGCGGGCGATCACTCGCGCGTGGGACGCGCTGCAGTCGCCGTCGCTGTATCGGCAAATGGGCGCGGAGCCCGAGGACGTTTGGAAGGCCGGGGTCGAGGCGCTCAAGGCTCGCTACCTTCCGGCGCCGGCCGAGCGGTCTTGATCCCGGTCGCGTACTCGTAGACCTGCTCCGAGAATCCGAGCGTCCCGCGCCCCCCCCCGGCGACGTTCTCACCGCGCCCCAGGTGCCCGCGCAGCCCGAGCGCGATCCACTCGCGCTTGCGGTCCTGCCAGTAGCCCTGGCGCGCGTCGAACACGGAGAACGGCGGAGCGCCGAAGCGCGCGCGCAGGGTAGGCCCGGCCGGCCCGGCCGGCGCCGCGAGCGCGGACGCGGCGCCGTCCATCAGCGCGCGCACCTCGTCGGCGGAGAAGCCGAGCGCGGACGATCCGAACGCAGGGGCAGCAGCCGCCGCGTCCAGGATCGCGGCGAGGCGCGCGGGATCCCAGCCGGCTAGCTCCGCCGTGCGGTTCAGCGCGACGCCGAGCGCCGCGGCCCCGGCGTCGTCCAGGTCGACGAGGACGCACGCGGCGTCGGCCCAGCCGAGCGCGCGCATGGCCTCGAGGCGGCCGTTGCCGCCCACGACGCGCTTGTCGGAGCGCCGAACGACGAGAGGCTCGACCTGGCCGAAGCGCTCGAGCGAGGCGCGGATCGCGGCAAGGTTGCGCTCGTTGTGCGTCCGCGCGTTCGCCGGGTCGGGGACGAGCTCCGCGAGCGGCAGGCGAACGACCTCGAGCGCGGCGGCGGTCACGGCCCAGCGGCCCCGGCGCTCGGCGGCGCCACGTAGTCCTGGAACGTCTCCTCGCCGCGCATCAGCTTCTCGAGCATCGCCGCGCACGAGCGGCCGTAGCTCGGCTCCTCGCCCTGTTGGACCTCGAGTAGGTGCGCGCGGATCTCGGCCCAGCGCGACGAGAAGCGCTCGGGCTCCTCGACGTAGGCGCGCATCCACTCGTCGAAGGCTTCGGCGACGGTTCGTTCCTTCGCCATCACTTCCCTCCGCGCAGCTTGCGCAGGTCCTCGGCGCCCGGATCGTCCTTTTCAATCTCTCGCTCTTGGGCACTATGGTCCGAGGCGGCATCGATCTCGGCGTCGGTCAACTCGGCATTGAAAATCGCGGCCTCGATCTCGTCGCGCACCGGCTCCTTCTCGTCGGCCTGGATTCGGATCAGCCGCTTCTGCCGAGCCTCGAGCAGGCGCATCGTGCGCGTGAATCCGCCGCCGGGTCGGTGGAGCCAGCCGACGAGGTTCGCGATCCGGTCGCGCACGACGTCGAATGCGAGGCCCTCGGGCACGGTGTACTCGTACGCGGCGCGTGTGCCGGCTGGGACCTCGTTGCGGTAACGCGAGACGACGAAGTTCGCGTAGGCGACGACGACCGACGCCTCGAGGTCGCGCAGCTTGCGCTCGGCGCCGATCGACGGGATACGGTTCGTCACGGGTTCGTCGCGACCGCCTCCGCGCGATCGATGTCTATCCATGCGGACTCCGGCTTGCCCGCGACGAGCGCTTCGATCCGGACCTGCGGCGAGCCGGTCAGGTACTCGATGCGCGCCGTCATGACGCCTTCGAACCTCGTCACGGTGTCCCTGATCTTGTCTCCGAGTTTCAGCATCGAATCTCCTTTCACGGGTTGATTTGAGCGAACGCCAGCGCGCGCCAGCAGTCCATCGTCGAGAGCAGGTAGGCGCGCATCGCCGCGCCGTTCGCCCAGGGCGCGTAGCCCAGGCGCAGCGCGACCTCTTCGATCCAGTAGCGGTTGCCCGTGAGGATCGCGCAGCGAGCCAGGTGGTCGTACCCGTGGATCGTGCTCGCGTGCGCGAGCTGGTCCCCGCCGCGCCGGATCGGCGTCTCGGGAACGCCGTTGAGCGCGGTGCAGACGTAGTACGGCGGCGAGCCGGCGACGAGCGGGAGCGCCGGGTTGTCGTACAGAGAGCGCGCGGCGTCGACGATGCGCCGGACGCAGCCGGAGGAGAACGGCGTGCGCGGGCCCGAGACGATCAGCGCATGCAGGCCGGCCGACTCGATCGCGACCTGGAAGACGGAGGCGACCTGGTACTCGCGCGGAATCCCGTGCTGCGACCAGGGGACGTCGTTGTAGTTGTGCGCGCTCCATCCGAGGTGGTCGACGCCGGAGGGAATGCACGCCTGGTCCTTGAGCTCCAGCAGCGCCGACCGGTAGCCGAGCAGGCGGTCGCGGTCGGGGCCCGGAGCTTCGATCACGAGCGCGCAAGCCGTCGCGTAGAACGGGCCCCAGCCGCGCTCGCGGAGGTAGTGCGCGCCGCCGCGGCCCGGGTACTGGCGCGCGTTGTCGAGCGCGGTGCCGAGCGAGAATGCCTTCCAGTACTGGTCCCACGGGCGGCCGTAGAGAGTCCAAGAGGTCAGCACGTCGGCGGCGATCGTGCGCATCGCGAGCCAGGCGGCCCACGAGCGCGTCGTCGACCACGCCGAGAAGAGCGTCGCGAGGATCCGCGACTGATGCGCCTCGTCGTATGGCTGCGTGTACAGCATCGCCTGCGCCTTCGACGCGCACGGGCCCGGGTTGAACTCCCGATTGCCCGCGGTCGTCGCCCAGCCCTGCTCGGTGACGAGCGTTCCCGATGACGGCGTCACCCACGGGTCGAAGCGCACGCGCTGTCCCGTGAGCGCGTACTCGCCGCGCTGCGGCCACCGATCGGAGTAGACCGGCTCGCCGGTGTTCACGTCGAACGTCGCGACCGGGTGCCCGGCAAGCAGGCGCGGAACGTCGTTCGCGGCAGCGATCGCCGACTGCTCGTTTGCCTGCCACGCGCGGACGGGCTCGACGCGCCATCCCGCCGGCGCGTCCGGCGCGCCCTTGGGGAGCTTGTTCAGGTCGCTCTCGTCGTCGCGGTCGTAGTGGAGCATGCCGACGCGCGGGATGACGCTGTGCGCGGTCTGGTTCGGGATCGGCTGCTGCGGCGCGTGGCCGGTCCGCGGGTAGAAGACCAGGTCCGGCGCGACGATCGAGGCCGGCGGCAGGACGAGGCCGGCGCGCGCGGCGAGCGCCACGGCTCGCTGCGGGCCGGTCGGATCCGTGCGCCGGTACGCGACGAAGCGGAACGAGGTCCAGGCGCGCGAGGGGAGGTAGTGGTCGCCGGGCGGGCAGAGCTCGACGACTCCGGTCCCCGTCTCGCCCGCGATCGCCCATGTCGGGTCCAGTAGTTTCAGCCGCGCGCCGCGGTATCGCACCGCGCCGAGGTGCGAGTGGTGCTTCGTCGGATCGATCTGGCCGTTCGAGGGCACGACCTCGAGCACGATCAGGTTGTCCGAGCGCTCCTCGACGAACACGTGCACGCCGGCCGCGACCTTGCGACGCAGGCCGAGCCAGGCCGAGCGCACGACCTTGCCCCAGTGCATCGTCACGCGCTCGCGCTGCGGATCGTCCACGAGCACGCGCTTCACCGCGGAGGGGAAGGACGCACGCGCCTTCGATCCGTCTGGCAGCTCCAGCTCGAAGACCATCGGCGGCGCCGTCGGCAGCGGGCCCGATATGAGTCCGTTGTCCCAGCACCAGATCGGCGAGCCGTCACCGCTGCGGGCGAGGACGGAGGGCGTGACGCTCTTGGTCGGACCGTAGGTCATGACGGGAGGTAGGCCTTTCTTCGCTGCTCTGCTTGGAGCTTCCGGAGCTCGACGCGCAGGGCGCGCAGCCGCGCGCGGCGCAGCTTGCCCGCGGCGCGGCGCCGAAACTCCGCGGCGCTCTCACCGGTCCGGCGCCGGGTCGTGATGGTCGTCGTCCCCGGGCCGTCCTCGCGGATCGTCTCGCGTTCGCGCCGGGGCTTGCGGGAGTTGGTCACGGGGCAGATCCTGCCGCGCCGGCGGGGCCGCGTCTAGCCTTCTTCTTCGTCCGGGCGCGGCGCCGGTGCTCATCAGGAACGTCGGACGGGGACCTCGCCACCGTGTCCTCCCCGCCCGAACCTCGCGTCCTCATGACTCGCTCCGCGAGCAGCGCGAACGCCGCTTCGGCTTGGGCTGGAACGACGGCGTTTCCGAGACAGCGCAGACGATCGGCACGGTCCACGAAGGCGGAAGGCCCATCAGCGCCTCGACGAAGTACGGGTTGAGGACCGCCCCGCTCGATCCACTCGCGCCAGCCGTCGCCGTCTCGTGGACCTGGCGGGAAAGGTTGGCTCCCATCTTCGAGTGTTCGTCGAGGGACGGACGACGCCCGTCGTGAGCCGTCGGCGTGCTCCATGTCGCAGCCTGATTCGCGAGCTGCTCGCCGTGATCCACCGCCCTCGGCGCGTGCGTTCGTTCGTGTGAGGTCGGCGTCGCCCAGAGACTCGCCTGCTGCGCTAGAAGCGGATTCCGCTTCGTCCCCGATCCGTTCAGCGACGACCCGCCGCCGCAGTCCGGAGTCCGCCAGCGCCGCGCCGTTTCCTGGAGATCCACCTGCTTCTTGATCCCGTCCGGCGTCATGCCCGTGTCCGATGTCCCCGGAGGATTCACTCGGCCGCCGCTGGGGATCGTCGGGGTGGGCCAGAGCGAGATGATCGTCGGATGGCGTTCTCCCGATCCGGGATCGCCGTGCTTCCCCGAGCGAGGCGTCGGCCACCCCAGAGCCCTCGTCGCCAGCGATTCGCCGCCCGTCCCCGGATGCGCCGCGCGGACTTCTGCGTCCCACCCCCGCGGCGTCGGCCAAGTCTGCGCGGCCATCCCCAGAGACGGATTCCCTCCCGCATAACAGCTTGAGCTTTTCCCGTCCGCCACCGTGGCGGTGGGCCAGCACGAAGAGCCGTTCGCGCTTATGCGGGGCTCCAACGTCGGACGCGGCGAGCACGCCCCACTCCGCATCGAACCCGAGCGCGGCAAGGTCGCCAAGGACGTCGGCGAACCCAAGCGAAAGGTGTCCTCGGACGTTCTCGAAGAATGCGAGGGGGGGGGCGACCTCCTCGAGGATTCGCCGGATCTCGGGCCAGAGGTGGCGCTCGTCGTTTGCGCCTTGTCGCTTCCCGGCTGCACTGAACGGCTGGCATGGGTACCCGCCAACGACGAGATCCACCGCTCCACGCCACGCGCGGCCGTCGAAGGATCGGAGATCGTTCCAGATAGGAGCGCGATCCAGCTCCGCTTCTTCCATCCGGGCCACGAGGACGGACGCGGCGAAAGAGTCCCGCTCGACGTAGCACACGGTTCGACACCATCGGGCCAGACCGAGACCGAGATCGAGGCCGCCGATGCCGGAGCAGAGAGACAGGGAACGTAGAGCCACACGGCTACCCCTTGACCTTCCTCGCCTGGCGTTGGCGCTCGCCATCGCGGACCATCTTCTTGGCGGTCGCGACGGTCGCGCTGCTCTCGACCCAGTCGGTCTCGACCCCCTCGTGGTTCTTTCCGGTTGCGGGGCGCTGGCCGTTCTTCCGGCTCACGATCTCCCGGACCTTGTCCATCACGTCGAGCAGCGGCAGCCGGGCGATCAGCCCCTTGCGCCACTCCCGATCCTGGGCGACCGCCGCCTCCAGATGCATGATCGCGTTCGCCTGCGCGTCGCACCGCTTTTCCAGCTCGGCCACCCGCGTTAGCAGCTTCGCGTCGCCCCAGCTCCGACACAGCACGTCGGCGCGCTCCGCGACCACGGCGACGGCTTGCAGGCGATCGACGATCTCCGCGAACCTCTTCCTCAGCCGCGACGTCCCCGCGTACCGGGGCGCGCGGTCGTAGTCCTCCTCGCGCGTTCGTTCGACGTCGACCTCGACGGCGCGCAGGCGATCGAGAAGCCGCGAGTCGCACATGAATCCTCCGGCCTCCTCGAGCCCGGTCTCGACGCGCAGCCGGTAGACCGCGGACCGCGTCTCCGCCAGCGCCGATGCGATGCGTCTGTCGATCAGCGCGTCGACCTCGGCGCGTCGCTGCTCGGCGGTCCATCGTTTGATCTCGAGCCCGACGAACGGAAGCGGCTGCACGAGCAGCGTCCGGGCCTCGCGGTAGAGGCGCCAGCCGACCCAGGCATCGGCACGGTGGAAGTAGAAACGGAACTTCAGCACTTCAGGATCCTCCTAGCTCGACACGGGTCGCAGAGGGACGCGCACGGCGAATCGCCGGCGGCGCCCTCGCAGTCGGGATGGACGTCGCGCGCTGTTCGCGCGCACTGGGTCGCGGCGATGTCCTCGACGAATCGCCTCCACTCGGCGATATCCAACTCGTCTAGGACCGACCACTCGACGCTCGTCGTCGCGCGCAGCAGACGATCGACGACGACCTCGCCGCTTTCGAGCCGGCGTGTCGAGAAGTGCAGGTCGACCCTCGAGCGGCCCGGCGCCTGCTGCCGGACGAGGCGGATCTCGGGAACGCAGGACAGACCGCGCAGCGCCTCGGCCTGCTCGCATCGATCGCGCAGCCACTCCTGCGGGAGATCGCAGGCGAGCACTTCGACGGCCTCGGAGCGCCGCGAGTTCAGGCGAGGATCGCCGCGCTCCAGAATGGACCGCTCGCCGAGGATCTTCCCGACGACCTCGCCGACCAGCCGCGCCAGCGCGCGGTCGTTCTGCCCGCCGTCGAGGCCGCCGGGCTGCTTGTGCCACTCCTCGCGCTGGAGCTCGGCGAGGCGGGCGGAGAGTTCGGCGGGCGTCATAGGCCCGACCTCGCGGCGCACGGCGCGCACTTGAACGAGTCGCCGAGGGTCACCGAGCACGACGGCGTTCGATCGCACGGCATGGCGCCGAGCACCGCGCGGACCGCCTTCTCCGGGCAGTGACATACTTGGAGCACCATGAACATTACCAGTAGTAGCTACCAATGGTAGTCCTCACGTTTCAGCCCTTACGCTTCCGGCGCTTCCGCCTCGGAGTCTTGGCAATCGCCTTGTCCACGGCTCCCTTCGGAACGCGGGCCAGTTTGCGGGCGAGCGCGTCGAACGCACCCCAGCCGCGCGGCTTTCGGTCTGCGGCGGCAGGCATCACTGCGCCCCCGGCTTGGCGGCCAGCGCGGCACGGAACCGACAGCGGTCGCACTCGATCACGCCGTCTTCACCCGGCCCCGGCATGTCGCAGTAGCAATTCTCGGCGGCCTTCTCTTCGGCGAGCACGGTCAGCGCCTCCAGCACGGCGGCGGCGCGGCGCAGCTTGTCCGACAGGCTCCAAGCTGGATGCGTGCTCGTGGCCCGCGCGGCAGTACGCAATTCCTCTATCAGCGTGGTCATCGTGATTTCCTCAGGTCAGGGACATGAACCCAGCGCCGTCAATCCCGGCGAGGAGTCGATAGGTCAAGCGGCGGCCGAACACTCCGGCCAGCGCGTCTCGGAAACGGTCGGAGTCGTTGCCCTTGCGGGCGTTGAAGCGGAAGACCTGTTCAGTCGTGTACCGTGCCAGGTGGAACGGCGCGACGTGGATGTAGGTCCCTTTGAGCGTCCGCTTGAAGCAAGACCAGAAGTTCTCGATGCCATTCGTGTGGACGTGGCCGCGCACGTACTCGCGCGAGTGGTCGATGGCCTCATGGGCGAAGCTCTCGCCGAGCGCATCGTACGTGCGGGCGTCGTCAGTGAAGACCTCGGCTCCTCGCACAACGGAGCGGCCGATCTGCGCCCGCTCGGCGTTGTCTTCGCCAGTGAGGACCCTTCTCCGCGAGGGCGCGCGCGAGCGCCGAAACGATCTCGTCGCGCATCTCGACCGCCAGCCGGCGCAGCGCGCGGCGATCGGCCTCGCGCACGTATGCCTCGCCGGCGCCGCCCCAGCCTTCCTCGACCAGGAGCTCGGCGTAGCGGTCGGTCCACTCGTCCACCGTCCTCATCTCGGAAACTCCCGGACCCGCAGGTCCTCCGGCCACTCTCTCGGGTCGCCGCCCTTGCGGTCGCGTAAGGAGATCGACGTCATCGCCATCTTGTACGCTCCGTCGATCGCGCACGGAAAGTGTCCGTGCGTCGGATCGGGATCGACCTCGAACGGATTGGCGCCGAGCTGCTTCACGAAGCACGGCACCAGCGCGTCGCGGCATTGTCCGACGATCGATCGGACCCACGCGACGTCGCACGGCCGCGCGCCGGGCCCGCTCTCACCGCCGACGATGAGCCAGTCGATCTCGCGCCCATACTTGATGCAGACGCGGCCGCCCTCGCGGAACCCAACCTCTTCGGCCGTGTTCGACGCGATCGTCCCGGCGTGGCCGATCCACGCGCATTGGAACTCGATCGGACCCAGCAGCGGCTCCGCGCTCACGAACCGCACCGCGGCCGGCGTGTCGAGCAGGATCGGGATCCGCGCGTCCGCCGTCGCCTGGTCCTCGCAGGAGACCCCGAGCCAGACGTTCCTGGTCGGGAAGCATCCCTCCCACTGCTCCTCGACGCACCATCCGTTCTCCTCGATCAGCCGAATCCCGGCGTCGGAGATGTGCTTCGTCCGCCGACGTCGCGACTCCGCCCACGCGCGCATCCGCTCCGCGCGCTTCGTCAGAACCTGGAACGTGTGCTGCCGCGCGAGCGCCATCACGGCGAACACCTGGTCGATCTGATCGTCGGTAACCCACTCGCCGAACAGGTCCGTCATCGAGCAGACGAACACGCGGCGCGGCTTCCTCCACTTGAGCGGCTGCGCGAGGATCGACTCGTCGATGTAGTGCTCGGAGAGGCCGCGCTTGTCTCGCGCGTAGGGTAGGCCCGTCCCGCCGTTCGGCAGGCGTCGGCCGTTGAACGTCTCGGCGTAGCACGAGGCGCAGCCGGCGCTGACCTTCTCGCAGTGCCAGCCGACCTTGCCGTCGTCGAGCCGCCGCGCGCGTAGCGGCGTCCACGTGGCGTCGGTCCAGGCGATCGAGGTAGAGACACTCATCGCGCGACCTCCTCCGTCGCCCGCACGACGCGCCCGCCGCGGATCTCCTCGACGGCGGCCGTCGCCGCGCCCGCCTCGATCGCCTTCTCCTCCGCGAGCGCGACGTGCTCGAGCCGAGCCCCGAGGGCGCGCGCGGCGGCGCGCGTCGTCAGCCCGCCCGGAGTCGCGCGCAGGAGCAGGACGTACGCGCGGCTCAGACCGCCCAGGTAGACGTCGAGCTTCATCCGGGGCTTCGGCTCAGCCGGCGCGCGCGGCCCGTCGAGGGGGCAGCCAGGCGGCGGCCGGTACGCGCGCGCTGCCGCGACGACGTGCTCGTTCGCGACGATCGTGGCCGCGAGGCCGCGCGGTGATCGGTTCACCGCGAGGCCGGACGCCAGGCCGGCGGGCAGCGCGCGCAGAAGCCCGGCGCTGATGTTCGCGTTCAGCGGGACCGACCGCGGGCGGAAGGCGACGGGCCCCAGCGCCCTCTTTGGCGGTCCCTCGCGCGCGAGGCGCGCGACGACCTCGGCCGTCGCCCGCTCGACCGCGCTGCGCTCGCCGTTCACGTACGCGCACCGCCGGCTGGACGCCGGGTACCAATTCACGACGCGGCCGCGGCCGACGCGCACCTGGAGGTGCCCGTTGCCGCGGTCGGTCGGCTCGAGCCCCAGGCGACGGAGATCCTCCGCCGCCTGGAGCACAGCCTGGTTCGTCGACGTCGGCACGGTCGCCCTACTCTTCGCCCTCGAGCACCGGCTCGCCCTGGAACACCGCAACGCCAGGCAGCGCCGCCGTCAGGATCGCGTGGATCTCTGCCTGGGCCGCGCTGACGGCCTCCTCGATCGCGTCCGCGTAAGGCCGCAGGGCGACCTTCTGCGCGTGGACGTCGAGGTAGACGCCGCAGGGGACCGCCGGCGCGATGTGGCGCAGGCCGTCGACCTGGTAGATCGGCGCGTTCGCAACGAACATCTCGGGTATGTCGGCCGCCTGCTGGACGATCGCCTCGACCGATCGGCCGAGGCTCTCCCGCCCGTGCTCGGTCGTCGCCCCGCCGGCCTCGGTCCGCTTGAAGTCGACGCGCCGCAGCGCCGCGACGAGCGCGTCGGCGCCGACCGCCTGCAGGTCGAACCGCAGAAGCCGGATCGCCTCGGGCACGAACATCCCGGTCGGCTCGCGGCGCAGCTTGCGCAGCGTTGCGAATCGATCCGTCTCGTGGGTCGGCATGAACGCGACCTCCGTTCGCTTCGCGCGGTCGAGCACGACCCGCACGCCCTGGCTCCCTAGGCCGCCGCCGTGGAACACCTCCGGCGCCGTGCAGATGGCCTTGTCCTTCACGAGCGCGATCAGGTCGCCGAGCGACCGGATCACGTAGAACCGGCCGCGCGCCGGCTTCTCCTTCAGATCGACCGCCGTCCCGCTGCGCAGAGCGACGTGGTTCGGGAACCCGGGGACCTCGTGCACCTGGACGTCGTTCGCCTTGTTCGCCAGCGCGACGAGCCTGTCTAGGAAGTCAGCGAGCATCGCCCACCGCCTTCCTCGGGCCTTCCTTCTCGTCGAGCGTGAGCTGCCGCGCGTCGTCGGGCGATAGCTCGTTGAGGTAGAGCCCGCCGCGCTTCGAGATTGCGTTGTAGACGCGCGTCTTGCGGTCGGGGATCGTCTCCTTGATCACGAACTGCAGGTCGCAGCTCTCCATCTCGCCGTCCGGCGCCACGCTCGGGACGATCGTCGCCGTGAGCGTGATCTTCCGAGCCTCCTTCAGCGCGGGGCGGTCCTTGCAATCCGCCTCGCACCGCTTGATCGCCTCATCGAACGCCACGCCGATCCGACCCTCGTCGATCTTGGCGAGCGCTGCTACTCCGAACTTCTCCAGGGCCATGCTTGCTGCGTTCCTTTCTCTACCGGGTTGCTAGGGGTGGCCGCGGTACAGCCCGCGGTCGTCTGCGAAGTTTCGAACGTTGGTCGCGTGTATCCCGTCGCTGGCGTGCTCCAGCGGGCCATCGCCGCGAATGATCGCCAGCGGCTCGCGGCACCACCAGGCCTCCCGCGCCAGCGCGCGCACGACGTCGCCGATCGCGGCGCCGTCTGCGGTCGCAGCGCGGATCGCCTCGAGCGGGTCCGGCGCACGCGCGATCGCGCGGAGCTTCGCGATCGACACATGAGCAATGTCGTCGCTCATGGTTTCCTCGGTGCCGGCGCAAGTTCGGCGACGAAGGACTCGAGGCGCTCGCGCGTCCACTCTCCGCCGTCGCGCGGGTCGACCGGGTAGATGGCCGTAAACGGCGCATCGATCAATGGGATCTTCGTTCTGCGAACTCGATCGATCCATTCTCCGGCCGTCTCGCACGGCACGTGCTTGAACCCGTGGCCGTGCTTCGGCTGCGCGGGCGGCTCTCCATCCGCATCATCCCCACCGAGACGCAGCCCCTGGATCGGCTTCGGGTCGGGCACGCGAAACGGCTTCGGCGGCACGGATGCACCTGGCCGCAGGACTCCGTCGAGCGTCTTGCGCCGCTCCTCGCCGGCGACGGCCATCGCCTTCGTCGCGAGCAGCTCCGCGCGCATCGGGTCGCCGATCGAGACCGCAGCGATGAACGCCTCGACGCGGCCCTCGCGGCGAAATGTCGCGCCGAAGGCGAGCACGACGTCGGGCACGGCGAAGTTGTCGCGCGCGTCGCGCACGCGCTTCACGAAGAGGTCGAGCGCAGCCTTCGCGTCGCCCCAGCTCGCGTACGGCTCGAGCGGGTCCTTGCCGAGTCGCTCGACGCGGCTCGGCTCGGTCGTCGCGAATCCTTGCGGCGTGTACTTCATGCGGCAGTCCTCGGTCGTTCGCAGGCTCCCGTCGCAGTCCTCGTCTAGCTCGCTCATCTCTGCCACGGAACGCTCCTTCCTCCGCTGGGGGACAGTAGCGTGAGCGACCGGCGCGCACGCGTCATCCCGACGTAGAACACTCGCCGCACCGCGTCGCGGTGCTCGCCTCCCCGCACCCACTCGTCGGCGCCCGACGTCGACAGCTCGGGCGAGAGCAGGACGTGCGTCGCCTCCGCGCCCTTCGTCGAGTGCACCGTCCCGGTCACGATCCGCGGCTCGTCGACGAGCGCGCGGGCGCCGCGCTTCTCGCAGACCGCGAGCGCGTACTCCAGGCGCGCGCGCCAGCTCTCCAGGAGACGATCCCCGAGCCAGCGCCAGGGCGCCGGGCTCATCATCGCCTCGCGCAGGGATCCGAGCGCAGCCGGCTCCAGGATCGCCTCGAGGTCCGTCGACGTCGCCGGGAGCGGGTTTGCCAGCTTCGCGTCGTCGCGCGCTCGGGCCTGCAGGTGCTTCTTGCCCCCCTTGCGTAGCGCGCCCTCGGCCTCGACGGGCTCGAGGAACCGGAGGAGCTCCGGGAAGGTCCAAACCCGCACCCGGGACGGGTCGGTTCCGCCGAGCAGGTCGGGCCTCATCGGGCGGATCATCGAGACCAACCGATCGGCGCCGCCGCGCAACGGGTTCCAGGCTCCATTTTTCGTGCGCCACGGGTTCCAGAACGGCGCCCCCCGCGCGCGCAGCGAGCGGATCGTCGCCTGCAGCATGTAGGCGCAGCTCGCGAGGACCATCGCCGTGTCGCCGTTCTCGGTCCGGCGCTCCAGCTCGTCGGCCACCCATTCGCCGTCGCCCAGGCCGCGCGAGAGGTAGCCGCCGCCGTTCATCGTCACGAGCTCGCCGTCGTCGTCGCGCGCGTGGTACTCGAAGTCGACCTCGGTCTCGCAGCGCCTGATCCAGGCGAGCGAGGCGTCCCGAACGACGCGGGGGACGCGGTAGCTCTGCGCGAGCACGCGCCAATCCTTCTCATCGATCGCGGGCTCGAGGAACCCGCGCGGCGCCGAGCCTCGCCACGAGTAAAGGCAGTTATGCGTGACGATCCCGTCGGCGACGTAGGTCACGTCGCGCTCGACCTCGAGCGAGTAGACCGGCCCTTCGAACTCATCCTCGATCTCGATCGATACGGGCAGCCACCGAACATCGCGACCGTTCGGCCACGTGACCGGGACGCACATCAGCTCTTCGATCAGGTTGCACGCCCTGACTCGAAAGATGGTGTTTCGGCCCTTCGGCCTAGGATTCGAGATCAGCGGCCATGCGACCTCGCGCCCGTGGCGCTTCAGGCATTCCTTCGCTCTGACCGTCAGGTCAATCTCAGCGAGCGCTCCGAAGACGCGTTCGATCGACTCGCGAGTCATGTGCCCCCGCGTCGATTCTGGACGCGGCTCGAAGCAAATGGTCGGCAGGCCGTACCTGGCGGCTACAGCCGATTCGATTTCGGACGCTCGAGCTCGCGAGTCGACGACCTCCAAGACCCAGATCGCGTCGGCTTTTTCTAGTCGCGCGCGCATCCAGAGGTGGAGGCCGCCGTCTGCGTTGAAGACCTGACACCAGCCGACTCGCCAGCGATCGCCGCGGCGCATGAGATACACGCAGCATCGGCCCTTCCTGCGAGCGTCCGGATTCCACCGAGCCACCCAGACGTGATCCGGAGTGCACTCCGTCGACGACAGGCCCACGGTCACGCGCAGCATCTCTCCCTCGTAGTGTCGTCGGGCGACATTGAATCGTCTCCCGGAGCTCGCGCGCGTGCTCCGCCCACGGCCGCAGATCGTCCCTTCGCGCGAGTCGAAGGATTGGACGCGGTGTTTCTTGGGGTCGAGAAACTCGATCGGGACGGGCCCGGCCCCAACGACGTCAACCATCGTCCCGGCCGGCTGGCACTGCGCCGGGTCGCCCACTAGGACGATCCCATCCATCTCCTCGGCCCATTGTCGAACGAGAGCGAGTTCGAGCGGGGACCAGTCCTGCGTCTCGTCGAAGTACCCGGCGCTCGGCGAGCCGGCCGGCGAGACGCCGTCGCGTAGGCAGAGCTCCAGCAGGTCGGTGAAGTCGAGCAGCCCAGCCTTGCTCTTCCAGTCGCCCCACGCGGCGGCGAAGGCGCCGACGTCCTCCGGCCAGGCCTCTGGCGGGACCCTCCGCTGCCGGAGGTTTTCCATGCGCTCGACGCGCTCGTCCCCCGGAGCGCCCTTGCGCGGGTCGACTGCGGCAGGCGCCTCGTCCGCCGAGTCGCGGGCCCCGGAGAGCGCCCAGTGGGGGTGGGCCTGGTTCCACTCGGCGAGCTGGTCCGCGACGAGCCTGGGGCGCCCCAGGGCGCGCCAGCAGAGCGCGTGCAGCGTCCCGACGTTCTCCTCGACGAGGCCGCCGAGGTCCCGCCCGGCGACCTCCCGGGCGGCCGCCCGGGTCAGCGACGCGACCACCACGCCGCTCGGTCCGAACTTGTCCACGCCCAGCCGGACCTGCTTCGAGAGATACGTCGTCTTCCCCGTTCCGTCGTCAAGGCGGCCCGACGACGCGGTATTCCTTGAGCGTCATCGGGCCGCCGTCTTTCCGCGCGGTTCGAGCCGCTCCGGATGCCTACTCGGGACGCCGAAGATGGCTACGCGAAGTAGCGAGTTGGATACGAGATTCGCGCCCCCGCGCGCGACGCGTAGCCATATGGTTACTAGGCTACCAGCTTCCGTCGACGTAAGTCCGCCTAGAATATAGAGTTTCGCCACGTAGTTACTTTCCGACCTCTGAGGGCTCCTCTGCGCTCTCGCGCGCACGGATAGGCGCGCGCGTGCGCGCGCGCGCGCGTTCCATATATGCGGCGGCGAAATCGACCCCTCCGACGCGCCAGACCGAGTACGACGTCATGCTCCCGTCGCGGGCCGCACTGGTCTTGCTCGGCGTCGCGCCGTACGTCCTGAGCCTCTGGGCCAGCGCCTTGCGCCCGAGCCGTTCCCCTCCGTGGAACGTGACCCAGCTCTGGAGCTCGGCGAGGAACAGGTAGACCCCAGTCTCGTCGGCCCACGGCCGGCGGGAGGCGACTGCGGCCTTCTTGTCGAGCGCCGGGGGGTTGTCCGCCAGGAAGGAACCGACCCACTCCTCAACCACGGCCTCGATCGTCGAGTCGCTCCCCAGGTCTCGGTCCTCGCAGGCCCGCAGGATCGCCTGGGCGATCGGACCCCACTCGTGCCCCTTGAACTGCCGGATCACCGCGAGGGACACGGCCGCCACGCGCGAGCGAAATCGCGACGGGAGGAGGATCGAGTCGACGTCGCCGAGGTCGATCTTCCCCTCGGGGAGCTCCAGCCGGAACGCCGGGGGGTCCCCGAGGTAGCGGATCACGCGCAGAACCTTGAACCCGAGCAGCTTCGACAGGTCGACGTTCAGTCGGGCCCGCTCCTCCTCGACGGCCTGGGGCGTCGTCGGCTTCGGCTCCGAGACGACGTCGACGAGGCGCTCGTGGGCCTCGAGCCCGTCGACTCCGACGCGCGCGAGCGCGAGCCGATTCTCGTAGTAGTCGACCCGGAGCTTGTCCGGCAGGTGGTGCATCCGCCGGTGCGCGATCAGGAGGTCGACCGTGTCCTGCGGCGACCAGCCGGCGCGGGACGCCATCGTCGCGAGGGCCAGGTCGTACTCGGACTGGCTCGGGAAGTCGGGCCGCTGCCGGGCCCATGTGCGGGCGAAGCGCGCGTCCATCGAGCGCAGCGTCTCTACCTTCGCGAGCGGCGGCTCGGCGTCGGGCCGGAGCACGAAGCGGTGCTTCGGCGACTCGCCCGCAGCCGGCCGGGCCGGCGCCTCCTCCGCCTGCCACTCCTCGAAGTCGCTCGGGTTGAACTCGAGCGCCTCGGAGGCGTCGAGCCGGACCTTCTCGCCGTACTTGTGCGACGTCGTTCCCGGCGGCCTCAGCACGCGCGCGAGGTCCGCGGTCGGGTCGACCGTGAACCCCGACTGCCGCGCGATCTCTCGCTGCCATCCCTCGACGAGCCGACGAGCTCGCGCGCGCTCGGCGTCGTCCTCGAGGACCCACGGCTCCTTGAACCGCCACCAGGCGTGTATCCCGCCGCCGGTGAAGATTCGCCACGTCGGCCGAAGGGGGAGTAGGTCGAGCGCGCGATGGATCGCGGCCACGCTCTTCGGCAGCCCTGTCTTCTTTCGGCCGGGGCCGTCGACGTCGAGGTCGCACCACGCGCCCCCGATCGCGCGGGCCGTCGTCGCGAAGCCGCGAACGACGGTCAGGCTGATCCCGTTGTGGTGCCCGTGCTTCTCGTCCGAGCGCCGGATCGCCTCCTCGAGCGCGGCCTCGGGGTCCTGCAGCGCGACGCCGAAGTAGACGTCACCGTGCGGGTCGAGCGCGGCGCAGACCCCGGAGGCCTGCGCCGCGCTCTCGCACCACGTCGATCGCTTCGCCGACCACACCACGATCCGCGAGCGCGGACCGACGGCGTCGGCGAAGAGGGATCCCAGGAAGGCGAGCGAGTCCACAGTGCGGTGCCGGCGGGAGGGCCGGCTCGCTAGTCGCCGATCACCAGGTCGTCCAGGTTCGTGACGGATGCAGCCGTGGGCGTCCCCTCGACGACGCGCACGTCCTCGGGACGCAGCGAGACCACGCGGCCCGTCGCGGCCTCGAGCGACCGCTTGAGCTCCGCGACGCGCTTCGCCGCGTCCGGCGCCAGGTCGCCGACGAACTCGAACACGATCTGCGAGTAGTCCTTG
>Ga0105347_1000028_pt1 | contig 65209 bp, 54 predicted proteins | sample EasRivMeERMLT890_FD_89677 | JGI IMG/M metagenome (GOLD analysis project Ga0105347, IMG submission 89677) | Soil microbial communities from meander-bound floodplain in the East River, Colorado, USA - East River MetaG ERMLT890 | ecosystem: Environmental > Terrestrial > Soil > Floodplain | place... | reverse complement strand
TGACGATCTCAAGCCGACCGTTATCCTCATCTCGTTCGACGGCTTCCGCTGGGACTACCCGACGAAAGCGCCGACGCCAAACCTGCGCCGGCTGATGGCGCGCGGCGTCCATGCGCAGAACCTGATTCCGAGCTTTCCGTCGAAGACGTTCCCGAATCACTACACGATCGCCACCGGTCTCTATCCCGGTCACCACGGCATCGTCGCGAACAACATCTTCGATCCGTCGACGGGACGCACCTTGGCGACCAACAAGCGCGCTGAAGTGCAGGATCCGATGTGGTGGGGAGGCGAACCCATCTGGACGCTCGTCGAACGCGCCGGCAAATCTTCGGCGCCGCTCTTCTGGCCGGGATCCGAAGCGCCAATTCTCGGCGTGATGCCGCGATTCTGGAAGCCGTACGATGAGAACCTTCCGGCGGCTTCGCGCATCAACCAGGCGCTCGCGTGGCTCGATCTGCCGGCCGCCGAGCGTCCCGTGTTTCTCTCCTTGTACTTCGAAGACACCGATGCCGCGGGCCACGGGAAGGGCCCCGACTCTCCAGATGTTCGCGCGGCGATTGCGCGCGACGATGGGTATGTGGGGTTACTCATCGAGGGTCTTACGCGGCGCGGGATTCTCGACCGCGTCAACATTGTCGTCGTGTCGGATCACGGGATGGTGCCCGTTGACGACGCGCGCGTGATCGTCGCGGACGACTACATCTCGGCAGACGACGTGGTCATCTCGGACATCAACCCGACCCTCGGCCTCTTCCCGAAGCCTGGCAAGGAGGAATCTGTCTACCGCGCGCTGGTCGGCGCAAGCCCGCACCTGAAGGTGTATCGCCGCGACGCAACACCCGAGCGTTGGCACTTTCGCGACCACTTGCGAGTGCCTCCGATCCTGGGTGTGGCCGACGAAGGCTGGCAGGTGCTGCGGCGCACCACGTTCGACGGCATCAAGGCAGGGAAGATCACGGGCGTGCGGGGCCAACATGGCTACGATCCGCAACTCATGTCGATGCGTGCGATCTTCATTGCCGCAGGACCGGCGTTCAAGCGCGGCGTCACCGTCGCGCCGTTCGAGAACGTGAGTATCTACACCGTGCTCGCGAGGATCCTCGGCGTTACTCCCGCGCCCAATGATGGCGACCCATCCGTCGCAACGCGTCTTCTCCGCTAATCGCGACGCCACGGTTGCGCGTCACAGATCGCGTCATTCCACTCTGAGAGTGATTCTGAGACTCGCTCGCAAGCTCACGAGTGCGTGCGCGTTTGCGCTAGTGTCTTTCGTCAGCGCTCCTTCAGTCCATGACGGTTGGTGAATCCATGCGCGAGTCCGAGACTCTCGCGTCGATTAGAAAACTGCTTCTCGGAGCGCTCGCGCTTGGTGTCCTGGGGACGGGTGGTGAGCTGATCCTCCTTCGCCATATCGATACGCCGACGCAGTGGATTCCGCTGGTCGTTCTCGGCGTCTCGGTTCCCGTGTTGATCTGGCACGCGACGTCGCCCGGCCTTGGAAGCGTGCGCGCCGTCCAAATGTTGATGGTGGTGTTCATTGTCGCTGGCGTCTTCGGTGTGGCACTCCATTACGACGGTAACGTCGTGTTTGCGCGCGAGCTCAGTCCAGACGCGCGGGGGTTCGAGTACATTCGGAAAACGGTCGCCGGCGCGACGCCGGTGCTTGCCCCGGGCTCCCTGGTACTGCTTGGCCTCGTGGGGCTGGCGCAGACCTATCGACATCCATGTGCGGCCGGCGCCAACGGCCAGGAGAGACAACGATGAAACACTTTATTCGGGTCCTGTTTCTCGCGATCGCGATGTGCGGTTTGGGTCAGCCTGCACATGCCCAGACCGGCAAGCCGGTCACGATCGTCGATGCCAACCTTGTGAGGGAAGCGGATCTCGCGAAGCTTCCGCACATGACCCCCGCGCTTGCCACGACGGTGATCGCGAAGCGCCCGTTCAAGACCATCAAGGATTTCGACACGGCATTGAGCTCGTTGAGCAAGGCGGATCGCGCGGAGCTGTACACGAAGGTGTTCGTGCCGATCAATCTCAACACCGCCACCGACGAGGAGATTCTCCTGATTCCGATGATGGGCCCCCGCATGCTGCGCGAGTTCAAGGAATATCGCCCGTACGCGGCGCTCGCGCAATTCCATCGCGAGATTGGCAAGTACGTGGATGCCGCAGAGCTCGCGAGGCTCGAGCAGTACGTCTACGTCCCGCTCACGAAGTAGCGGTCGTCGCCCTTTGCCGCGTGGGTAGCGGCATACACACGGGCAAGGGGGTCAGGCCGATCGCGATCGCAGCATTGCTCTACATCTGCGTGACCTGCGCCGCCTCGCTCCATGCGGCGCAGGACGCCGTCACCCCTCCCACGTCCCTCGACAACGCGCTGCCGAAAGACGCGACGGGTGCGGACATCTTCCGGCTGACCTGTTCGACGTGCCACGGCATTGACGGCCGAGGATCGCCAGAGAGCGTCGTCGGCTTCGAGTTACCGCTTCCCAATGGGCATGACTTTCCTGACTTCAACGATTGTCCGACGAACACCGTAGAGCCGTTGGGCGACTGGAGCGCGGTGGTGCACCGGGGCGGCCCGATTCGGGGCCTCGACCACCATATGCCGGCCTTTGGCGACGCACTCTCCGACGATCAGATCGAGAAGGCCATCAAGTATCTCTGGTCCTTTTGCAAGGACTCATCCTGGCCGCGCGGCGATCTGAATCTGCCGCGTGCATTCTTCACCGAGAAGGCGTTCCCGGAGAGCGAGACGGTGTGGACGACCGGGATCACGGGCCAGGGGTCGAAGGCGGTCACGAACCTGCTCACCTACGAGCACCGGATCAAGTCGCGCAGCCAGTACGAGGTGACAGTCCCACTGGATTTCCAGCAGACGGCGCCAGGAGGGTCCTGGGGCCGCGGTCTTGGCGACGTCGAGTTCGCGCTGCGCCGGACCTTCTATGCCAGCCTCGATCGCGGCAGCATCTTCGCCGCCGGGGGCGCCGTTACGCTGCCCACAGGCAAAGAGAGCGAGGGGATGGGCAACGGCTTCACCATCTATGAGCCGTTCGCGATGTGGGGGCAGATCCTGGGCTCGAACGGGTTCCTTCAAGTCCACACGGGCATCGAAATCCCATCGGATCACGACAAGGGTGCAAACGAAGGGTTCGTGCGCACTGCTCTGGGCTACACCATCGCCCAGGACCAGGGGTTCGGGCGGGCGTGGTCGCCCATGGCCGAGGTGCTGATGGCCAAACCCGCGGGTGGAGACGCCGAGTGGGACGTCGTGCCTCAGATGCAGGTGTCCCTGAGCAAGCTTCAACACATCCTGCTCAGCGTGGGCGTCCGCGTGCCGCTCAACGAGCGGCAGGATCGCAAGCCGCAGTTCTTGACCTACTTCCTGTGGGACTGGTTCGATGGCGGATTGTTCCAGTTCTGGAAGTGAGTTGGTGACGAGGACTTGATGTCGATGAACCGTACCCTGGCGCTGGCCTGTGCAATTTGGATGCTGGCGTTCTTTTTCGCGACGCCGCGGGCTGCTCAAGTCACCGCAGGACCGATTGAAGCCAAAGCGCAACCGGGCAAGGCCGCGTTGTTTACGCACTCCGAGAATTGCATTGCGTGCCATAACAACCTGATCTCTTCAACGGGTGAGGACATCTCCATCGGATCCACCTGGCGGTCAACCATGATGGCGAACTCGGCCCGCGATCCGTACTGGCAGGCAGGCGTCCGCCGCGAGACGATCGATCATCCGACGCAGGCGGCCGCCATTCAGGATGAGTGCGCCGAATGCCACATGCCGATGACGACGCAGATGGCGCGCGCGGCGGGAGGCAAAGGGGAGGTGTTCAGGCACCTGCCAATCGCCAACGGCGATGACTCGGAGACCCATCGTCTGGCCGCTGACGGCATTTCGTGCACCGTCTGCCACCAGATTTCAAGCGAACGACTTGGGACCCGGGAGAGCTTCAACGGTGAGTTCGTGATGAAGCCGACGCCAGCCGATGGCGTCCGCGTGATCTTCGGACCCTACCAGATTGATGCTGGCCGGAAGACGATCATGCGCTCGGTGAGCGGCTTCGTGCAGGCTGAAGCGCCGCACATCCGGCAGTCGGAGTTGTGTGCCTCTTGTCATACCCTGATTACCAATGCGTTCGGTCCGAATGGCGAGGTCATAGGATCGCTGCCGGAGCAGATGAATTACCAGGAGTGGCAGCACAGCGACTTCAACACGGAGCAGCGAAGCTGCCAGTCGTGCCACATGCCGGCCGTGCAGGGGCCGGTGCGGATGGCGTCGGTCCTTGGTGATTACCGGGAAAGTCTCGCGCGTCATCTGTTCGTCGGCGGCAATGCCTTCATGGTCCGTCTCATGAGCAAGTACCGGACAGAGCTCGGTGTCGAGGCGCCGCCGTCCGAGATGGAAGCGACCGCCAAGGCGACGATCCATCAGCTACAGGAAGACACCGCGACCGTGTCGGTCGCGCGCACGGAGCTGGCCGGTGCGACGTTGAACGTCGACGTGGACGTGAGGAACCTGACGGGCCACAAGTTCCCGACGGGCTATCCTTCCCGCCGCACGTGGCTGCATGTGACGGTCAAGAACGCCCAGGGACGTACAGTGTTCGAGTCCGGAGCGATCAATGAAGCAGGCGCTATCCAGGGCAACGACGCCGACGCCGACCCGACGAAGTACGAGCCGCACTACGACCGCATCACCAGCCCGGATCAGGTCCAGATTTGGGAGCCAATTCTTGGCGACCGGGCGAACGTTCCGACGACGGGACTGCTCACGGCCACGCAGTACCTGAAGGACAACCGACTGCTTCCGCGCGGTTTCGATAAGGCGACAGCCGACCCCCTGATCGGGGTGTACGGCGCCGCGGCGCAAGATTCCAATTTCGCGGGAGAGGGGGATCGCGTCCGCTACGCAATCGATGTGCCCTCGGGCGGAGGGCCATTCCTGGTTGAGGCAGAGCTGCTATATCAGCCGATCGGCTACCGCTGGGCGCACAACCTCGAGAAATACGACGCGCCAGAGCCGAAGCGGTTCGTCAACTACTTCAACGCCATGGCGTCCGGATCATGGGTGGTGATCGCGAAAGCCACCACAAATACGCCGTAGGGCGGACCCTTTTGGATCAGCCTTCAGCCCGGAAGTGTTCCTGTGAACCCGCCGCCCGTCAGGCAATAATCCCCGGATGTCTGTCTACAAAGAATTCCGCGACTTCATCGCCCGCGGCAACGTCATCGACCTGGCCGTTGGCGTCATCATTGGCGCCGCGTTCGGAAAGATCGTCACGTCGCTCGTTGAAGGGATCATCATGCCGCCCATCGGCCTGATCCTCGGGCGGATCGACTTCTCCAGTCTGTTCTACGCGCTCGATGCCACGAAAGGCCTGCCCGTTTCGCTGACCGACGCGAAGGAGAAGGGCATTCCAGTCATCGCCTACGGACAGTTCATCAACGACGTCATCGGCTTCTTGATCATTGCCTTCGTTGTGTTCCTGATGGTGAAGCAGGTGAATCGGATCAAGAGCGGAATCGTCGAGCCGAAGCCGGCGGCGGCTCCCGCGACGAAGGAATGCCCGTACTGCGCGTCGACGATCTCGATCAAGGCCACGCGCTGCCCGAACTGCACGTCAAGCCTTGGCGGCCCGTAAGGGCCGCCCTACAGTACGTAGGTCGGGGCGTGCGGCGCGAACCCTTAGGGTTCGCGGGGCGAGCCTGGAAGGCTCGCCCCGCATATTCTAGAGTCGCGCGAAGGAGATCAAGGACGACATCGATCATCCGAACGCGACCGCACGCCGCTAGTTCACACTGAGGCGCCGGGCAACCAGATCGAGCGCACGGTCAGCTCGCGATGGTTGAGCCCGGCCGCCTTGTCCAGCGTTCGCAGCAGCGGCGGCAGTTCGACCTCGAATCGCCATTCGTCTGCCCGTCCGCCGGCGCCCTCGGCACGGCGCGCGGTGTCGCCCCACCAGGGCGCGACGCCGCGTGCAATGGGCTCCAGTATCAGGACACGAACGCCGCGCTCCGCAGCCGCGAACAGCTGATCCTCGACGCGCGCGCGGACATCGGCAACGAGCTCGTTCAGCACGTACGCCGTGATTGCCGCACTTCCGGCCTTCATGATCGGCAACCGGCTGGCGTCCCCCTGTCGGGCGGTTCCTCGGAGCCCGAGCGCGCGGTACGTCCACCGTGCTTCTTCCGACGCCCACGAATGACGATCGATCCCGTTGACGGAGGGCTGACCCGCGGCCGACAGTGCCCACGCAGCGCCGGCGGCGCCAGTGCCGCAGCCGATGTCCAGAATCGCCGACGGCGGCGGCTCGTGTCCTCCGACGGCTTGAACGACCTGAGTCGTCGCGATGAAATGAAGCGGCGCGTAGAACAACGCGAACGCCGCACGCTTGCCGGCGCTCTCGAGCGGACTCCCCCGCGCGACGGTCTGGCGGCGCTCGACGTACGCCGACGAGAGCGCCCGAAGGGCGCGCGTCACCTCCGGGATCCGCAAATCAGCCAGGTGCCGCTGTTCCAATGCAGCGACCCAATGCTTAAATTGCGACAACTCCTCATCCATCGAAGCTTTGGCTAGAATACCGGTTCAGGAGGATCGCCGATGCGATCGATATGTTCGGGTGTGGCAGTTCTGTTGTGTGTCCTGGTCGCCGTTCCAAATAGCTATGCGCAATCCCAGCACGTCGCGTCGCAGGCGGCACTCGACGCGGCCGTGCAGCAGCAGGTCAGGGCAGTGGACCGAGACCGCGAAACGGTCCGTCTGTTCCTGCAGCGCGACGACGTCAAGGCTGTGGCGGGAAACGCAGGCCTGGACGTCGGCCGCGCCGAAACCGCGGTGGCCGCCATGAGCCCGTCTGAGCTTGCGTCGCTCGCCGAGCAGGCACGCCAGGCCGACGAGAGCCTGGCGGGCGGCCAGTCGAGTGTCACGATCTCGACGACGATGATCATCATCGGCTTGCTGGTTCTGGTCGTGCTCATCCTCGCCTTGAAGTAGTTCCGATGCGCGAGCTGCGAGCGACCGCCCTGCTCGCGCTCGCGCTCTCTGGCATTCCTGCTGCCACCGACGGCGAACCACTCACCATTCTCGACGTGCCGTTCATCGCGCAGTCGGAGCTGCTGTGCGGGGGGGCGGCGGCGGCCATGGTGATGCGGTACTGGGGCGAGCGCGGGATTGACGCCGAGACGTTCACCTCGCTCGTCGACCGAAAGGCGGGCGGCATCCGCGCCGGCGCACTCGCGTCGGATATCCGAGCTCGCCAGTGGCAGGCCGTCGACGCAGCGGGAACCGCAGAGACCCTTTCGCGGGAACTCCAACGGAAACGACCGGTAATCGTGCTGCTCGAGGAACGGCGCGGGACCTTCCACTACGTCGTGGTGGTCGCTCGCAGTGCCGACGGTGTCGTGTTCCACGATCCAGCGCGCGCGCCGTTTCGCGTTGCGAGCGCCGCGGAATTCGATCGGCGCTGGTCTGCCTCGGGACACTGGATGCTTGTTGTCACGCCCGCAACACCAGATCTGCAACAGCTGTCCGATTCGCCTCCCGCAGATCTTGTCGTCGATCCTGCCCTCAGCGCAGGTGGCGATGCGGCGGCATGCGATCAGCTCGTTGCCGACGGCGTTCGTCAGGCGCAGGCCGAGGATCTGGCGTCGGCGGAACGGACGTTCGCTTTCGCGATGACGTGTCCGGGTGCCGCCCCTTTCCGCGAGCTCGCAGGGCTCCGCGTCCTTCAACGCCGTTGGCCCGAGGCCACGGATCTCGCGGCTGCCGCGGTCAAGCGTGACCCGTCCGACGCCTACTCCTGGAGGCTCCTCGCGACGGCTCGCTTCGTCAGCGACGATCGGTTGAATGCGCTTGACGCGTGGAATCGCGTCGGTGAGCCCCGCATCGACTTAATCCGCCTCGATGGTCTGACCCGCACGCGCTTCGCCGTCGTTCAGCGCCTCATCGGGTTGCGTGCGGACGATGTCCTGAACCGTGACAGGCTCCTGCGGGCTCGCCGTCGTCTGGGCGAACTGCCGTCGGCGGGAGGCGTCGCGCTCGATTTCCAACCGGTCCCTTCAGGTCTTGCCGAAGTGCGCGGAGTCGTCGCCGAGCGGCCACTCTTTCCGCACGGTCCCTTCGATTTCGGCGTGCTGTCGCTGGCCACGATCGTCACACGGCAATTCAGTGCGTCGTTGTCGTCGCCGACCGGCGGGGGTGAGCGTCTGTCGGTCGACTGGCGCTTCTGGCCTCATCGTCCGCTCTATCAGCTTTCGTTCGCTGCTCCGGCGTCGTGGGGAGGTATGTGGGCGGTCACCGCATCGAGGGAGCGACAGCCGTTCACCGCGGCTTTCGCTTCGTCCCTTCACGATTCTGCGCAGCTCGATATCGCGGATTGGATGACCGGCGCGGCACGCTGGGAGCTCGGCGCCGGCGCGGATCGGTGGAACCCTGGCGCGCCGAAGCCGCCAGGCGAAGGCGGCGATTCACGAACATTCGCCACCGTGAGCGCCGGCATTCGCCTGATTACCACAGGCGGGCGCGTTGACGCCCGCATCCGGATGCGCTCGTGGCTCAGCGCCGGCGAATCCTTTCAAAGCGGCCAGGCACTGGTCACCGCGCGGTCATCGTCGCAGGCGATGGGCACTGTCGTCGTGGGTGCCGGCGGGGTAGGTGCCGTGACGGCGTCTGCTCCAGGCGACCTGTGGTTTGCCGGCGACACGGGTCGTGCGCGCCCCCTCCTGCTGCGGGCACACCCGATTCTTTCGGAAGGTGCACGCTTTCGCACAGAGCGCCTCGGCCGGCTCCTTGGCAACGGCTCGCTGGAACTCCAACAATGGTGGAAAGTGGGACCGTTCCGCGTGGGAGGAGCGACGTTCGCTGACGTCGCCCGCACGGCGCGCCGCGTGTCGGGCGGCGCCGTTACAGACGTCGACGTTGGCGTCGGTTTCCGGGGTGCGTACCCAGGAAAGACGGCAGGACTCCGCATCGACGTGGCCAAAGGGCTCCGCGACGGTGGGACGGCTTTCTCGGTCGTCTACAGTCCCTGAAATTTCCCGGTGGTCAGTTTTTCGCAAACCGACGCATATCTGCAGACCAGTGGTCTTGGAACCGCCTCAGCCATGGTAGAGTTACGGCCCTCCAGAGCCGAGATCCAACTCAGGGGTGTCCATGTCCAGGTGCGCGGCGGTATTCGTGTGTCTCGCGACCTTGTTTGCCGCGGCGTCAGCCGACGCCCAATATTTCGGGCGCAACAAGGTCCAGAACGGGAACCTCGAATTCCGCACGCTACGCACCGATCACTTCGACATTTACTACTACCCGGAAGAGGAGCAGGCGACGAGGCAGGCCGCGCGCATGGCGGAGCGCTGGTATGCGCGGTACTCCACACTGCTTGATAACTCGTTCACCCACCGGCAGGTAATCGTTCTCTATGCCAGTCACCCGGATTTCTCGCGAACCAATGTAAGTGCCGGGGCACCGGGTGAGGGCACCGGCGGCTTCACCGAGCGCCTGAAGTCGCGCATCGTCATGCCGTTTGCCGCCGGCCTTGGCGAAACGGATCACGTCCTCGGTCACGAGATTGCCCACGCTTTCCAGATTGATATCGCGAAAGGATCGCGCCAGAGCGCGTTCGATCTTCCCGGCTGGTTCATCGAAGGGATGGCCGAGTATCTGTCGCTCGGTCCGTCGAACGCATTCACGACGATGTGGCTGCGCGACGCGGCGATTCACCGTCGGCTGCCGACCCTCGAGCAGCTGGACGATCCCCGGTACTTTCCCTACCGTTACGGTCACGCGCTCTGGTCGTATCTCGGCGATCGGTTTGGCGATGCGATCGTCGGGAAGATCCTGCGATCGAAGGCGCGCGGGGTGCTGCCGCGCCTCGAGGAAGCCACCGGACTGACCCGCGACGAGCTGACGCGCGACTGGCACAAGTCGATTTCCGCGACAACCCACGACACCGACGTCGTGGTGAGCCCGCGCGCGATCATCACGTCCGTCGACGGCAGCCGGATCCACGTTTCGCCGGCCATCAGCCCCGACGGCCGTCAGCTCATGTTCGTGTCGGAACGCGATCGATTGGCGCTCGATCTGTTCATGGCCGATGCCGTCTCTGGCACTGTCCTGAGGAAAGTGATCAGCACTGCCTCCGATCTGCACTTCGACAGCCTGCAGTACATCCAGTCCACGGGTGAATGGGACCCGTCGGGCTGCCATTTCGTCGTAGCGGCGCTCGTTGATGGTGTGCCGGCATTGACGATTATCGACACCGCGGGCGATACGCGCCGGAACGAGATCCGCTTTAAGGAGCTTGGAGAGATTTACAACCCCAGCTGGTCTCCGGATGGCAAGCAGATCGTCTTCTCGGCGCTGAAGGGCGGCTTGTCCGATCTTTTTGTGTATTCACTCGCCAACGGGATCCTCGAGCAAATTACCGACGATGCGTTTGCGGATCTGCACCCGTCGTGGTCACCGGACGGGAACACGATCGCGTTCACATCGGACCGGTTCACGACGTCGTTGGAGGATCTGCGATTCGGTCCGCCGCGAATCGCGCTGCTCGATATCGCCACGAAGATCATTCGTCCGTTGACCGCTATATCGGATAGCGGGAAACAGATCAGTCCGCAGTGGGCGCCCGATCGGAAGGCGATGTACTACGTTGCCGACGCCGATGGGATCAGCAACATCTTCCGAGTTGATCTCGCCTCGGGCGAGACTCGGCAGGTGACCGCGGTCACCGGCGGCGTCACCGGCATCACGGCGATGAGCCCCTCGCTGGCCGTCGCGTCGGCGAGCGGCAAGCTCGCGTTCAGCGCCTACCGCAATGGGCGGTACGAAATCCAGACGCTCGAGCAGGCCAGCGCGGAGTCGGCACCGATCGTCAGCGCCGGCGTGGGGCCGACGCCGCTGCCGGCGGGATCGCCCGGCACGTTGGCGCAGCTCCTATCCGACTCGCACGTCGGCCTGCCAGCTGACAGCTCGTTCCGGTCAGCCAAGTACGACGACCGGCTGCGCGTCGAGTCGCTCTCGGATCCCTACGTGGGTGCCGCGGTCGGAGGTGGCGGCCTGGTCGGGGGAGTGCTTCGCGCGAGTTTCGGGATCGCGTTCGGGGACATGCTCCGCGATCGGCAGCTGCTGACCATGTTGCGCGTGGGAACGAACAAGGACGATTTCGCCGCGCAGGTGGCGTACATCAATCAGAAGGGACAGCTGAACTGGGGATTCGTGGGAGGCTTCGTTCCTGCCCGTTTCATGGGAGCCCGCCGGGCGATAGAACGCAGCGGCGAGATGGTGACGCAGGAGTACGGGAATCTGCGTTACCAGCACCAGTTCGCCAGTCTTACCGCCCGCTACAACGTGAACCGAACCAGCCGGTTCGAGTTCCGCGGTGGCGTGCGCCGCACAGGCTATGGATGGCAGACCCTCACGCGTGTCACGAACATCGCGGCGAGGAAGGTCGTCAGCAGCGTGACGCAGGACGCCCCCGCGGGTGCGCCCATCTATCTCAGTGAGATGCAGGCCGCGTACGTGCGTGACACGGCGGTCATGGGGCCGACAAGCCCGATCCTTGGCCAACGGCTACGCTTCGACATCGAGCCGGCGGTCGGTGGGCTGCTGTTCGCCGATGTTCGCCTGGACGCGCGGCGCTACTTCATGCCGGTGCGCCCCCTCACGTTTGCCGCGCGGGTGCAGCACACCGGCAGATACGGACCTGACGCCGCCGACGGACGCCTGACGCCGCTGCTGCTGGGACTTCAAACCCTGGTTCGCGGATACGACATCACGACTTTTGCGGCGGCGGAGTGCGGTCAGACGGCGACGAGCTGCTCGATCCTCGACGAGATTACCGGTAATCGCTTTGCCGTGCTGAACCTGGAACTGCGCGCCCCGCTGCTTGGTCTGCTGACGGGAAACCTCGACTACGGCCGGGTCCCGATTGAAGCGGTGATGTTCGCGGACGGCGCCCTCCTGTGGACGCCGCATTCGAACGCACCGCTCGAACGCGACACATTCCGCAGTGTCGGGGCGGGGGTCCGCGCGAATCTCGGCGGTTTCGTGATGGAAGTCACCGGTGTACGGCCATTCGACAAGCCGCGTAACGGGTGGACGGTCAGTTTACTGATCCGACCGGGATTCTAGAATGCTGAATGTCGAATGGCGAACGCTGAATGGAATTCAGCATTCGACATTCGCCACTCGTCACTTCGCTTCCTCACATGGCGGGCCGCTCAACGTGGCAAGCAGGATCAGCGGCCGATTTCCACGGCGAACGATGCTGTGGCTGGTGTTGCGTGGCAGTGATATGTACGTGCCTGCGGCCAGTCCTGAGTCCTTGCCGTTGAGACGCACCGCTCCCTGGCCCGCGACAACGTAATAATCGGTTTCGGCGCTGTCGTACAGCCGCTCCGGCTGATCCTGATTCAACAACACCAGCGTGGTCCGCGTGTTCCCGCTGCACGCGACGAGCGTTTCCCTCCGCGCCTGGTTCCCGGCGCTTAGTTGCCTCTCGGCGAGATCCACGATCGACAGTACTTGCGGCATGCCCCGCGGCCCGACAATCGGCGCGGCGGCCGCTGGCTGCACGGGCTGCGGCGCGGGCGCCGGTGGCGGCGGCGGCGCCGGATTCAACGTGACGTCGATTACCGTGGGCAGACCGGCGCGGACGATGACCTCGCGTTCGAACGGCGTCACCTTGTCACCGCCAAACCGGGCGCGATAGGTGCCCGGCTGCATGCCGACGAAGTTCACCTGGCCGCTCCCATCGGTCTCGCCATTCCGATCCGATGTGCCCTGGATGTCGACCTGCACTCCGGGAAGTGGCATGCCGCGCCCGTTGGTGACAGTGATCGCGATGCCCGTGCGCGATACCGGAGCCGGAGCCGGCGCGCGACGTGGTGCCGTTGCGGGTGCAGCCGGCGCAGGTGCCGGCTGCGTTTGGGTCGGGCGCGGCGCCGCCGGCGCAGGAGTTTGTCCGAACGACGTGCCGCATATCAAGAGTGACAAGCTCAGCCAGAACAGCGTACGCATATTTGCATTCTATGCCTCGGCGAGTTCGCGTGACCACTGGCTGTGAAGACACCAGACCCCGGCAGCGAGCGCGCCGATCCTGACGACGCTTCCCGCGATGTGCGCGGCCATCCCGAGCGAGTGATCGAGATGCAGCCACCCGAGCATCTCGAGAATGGCCTCCCAGTCATGGCCCGTGACTTCGGCGCCAGTCTTTCCTCCGAGTAAGGGCAACTGGAGCGCTCGCGCGTCGGCAATATATGGTCCGAGATCGACCAGGTTCTCTCCCGCCCACCACAGGCATACCGTCATTGCAAACCAGTCCTCGCGCCGGATGAAGGCTACGGCGCAGACGACGGGAATGATCACTTGAAAAAGCGACCCGCCAAGCACCGTCATGAACTCGCCCAGCGGTAAAAACACGATATGACCGGCCTCGTGGAACGGCAGGTTTACCAGGTGAAGGAACGAGTCCATGACCGGTTCCGAGGCAAGCGGATGCGGGACGAGCCGGGCCGTCCACCACGCCAGGATCGCGAGCAGGCCCGCGCGTCCAATGGTCGTGGCGCCGGTCACTCGGGGAGTATAATCAGCGCGGCCGCCAGGGGTATCCCGAATGATTGGACGATCGCGGATTGCGATCGGGGATTGAGACAGACCCTTGGAACCTGAACCGGTTTAGACCGGCGGAGGGAGCGCGGCGATCCTTGCCAGATCCCGCCTGCACGATTCCATGATTGATTTCGCGACTGCGTACCCGAATTCTCGAAAAGTGTACGAAGACCGTGCTGCACGGCTGATCGCCGACGGTCCGGAGACGATGCTCCGCGTGCCTGTGCGTGAGGTCGCGCTGAGCGGCGGCGAACCCTCGCTGCGTCTCTACGACACGAGTGGTCCACAGGGACATGACGTGCGAGCCGGGTTGCCGAAGCTGCGCGCCGACTGGATCGCGGCGCGCCGGCGCACCGGCGTGGTCGGGACGCAGTTGTATTACGCGCGGCGCGGCGAGATCACGCCGGAGATGGAGTTCGTCGCGGCGCGCGAAGGCCTGCCAGCCGATTTCGTCCGCGCGGAGATCGCGCGCGGCCGTGCGATCATCCCGTCGAACATCAATCACGTCGAACTCGAGCCGATGATCATCGGCCGCAACTTCCTCGTGAAGATCAACGCCAACATCGGCAATTCCGCCGTTCGATCGTCGATCGAAGACGAGGTTGAGAAACTCCAGTGGGCGACGCTCTGGGGCGCCGATACGGTGATGGATCTGTCGACGGGTAAGGATATTCACGAAACGCGCGAGTGGATCATCCGCAACTCGGCGGTACCGATCGGGACGGTACCGATCTATCAAGCACTCGAGAAGGCGGGGGGCCGTCCTGAGGACCTCACGTGGGAGCTCTATCGCGACACGCTCATCGAGCAGTGCGAGCAGGGTGTTGATTACTTCACGGTTCACGCCGGCGTGCTGCTCCGGTACGTGCCGCTCACCGCCAAGCGCGTCACCGGCATCGTTTCGCGCGGCGGATCGATTCTGGCGAAGTGGTGCCTCGCCCATCACCAGGAAAATTTCCTCTACACGCGCTTCCGCGACATCTGCGAGATCATGCGCGCCTACGATGTGTCGTTCTCGCTCGGCGACGGACTGCGTCCCGGGTCGATTGCCGACGCGAATGACGAGGCGCAGTTCGCCGAGCTCAAGACGCAAGGCGAGTTGAACCAGATCGCCTGGGAGTACGACGTCCAGGTGATGAACGAGGGGCCGGGGCACATCCCCATGCATCTCATCAAAGAGAACATGGAAAAGCAGCTCGAATGGTGCAAGGAGGCGCCCTTCTATACGCTCGGTCCGCTCACGACCGACGTCGCGCCCGGGTACGATCACATCACATCCGCCATTGGCGCCGCGATGATCGGCTGGTACGGCACCGCGATGCTCTGCTACGTCACGCCGAAGGAGCACCTTGGACTACCGAATCGCGACGACGTGAAGGCCGGTGTCATTGCGTACAAGATCGCGGCCCACGCGGCGGATCTTGCGAAAGGCCACCCCCGCGCGCAGGCGTGGGACGACGCGCTCTCGAAGGCGCGGTTCGATTTCCGGTGGGAGGATCAGTTCAACCTCGCGATGGACCCCGTCACCGCGCGCGCGTACCACGACGAGACGCTGCCGGCCGACGGCGCGAAGGTCGCCCATTTCTGCTCGATGTGCGGACCGAAGTTCTGCTCGATGGAGCTGACGCAGCAGGTGCGCGACTACGCGGCCAGTCACAATCTCACCAGCGCTGACGCGCTGCGCGAAGGGATGCGCGAAAAGTCGACGGAGTTCAAGAAGGCCGGCGAGATCTACGTGAAACAATAGACCACTCGCGTCCGTCTCTCACTGACAGGCAGTCTTCAGGAGGGCGTGATGGTGGAGCGACGTGAGGTGATTGGTGGCGGCCTCGCGGCCGGGCTGGCCGCGCTTTTCGGCGACGGTGCCGCGCAGGGCGCACAGTCGGCACAGCGGACCGTCCCGACCGACGATGACGTAGAGACGGCGAAGGCGCTCGATGCCTTGCGCGTAATGCTCGAACATCGGCATGAGAGTCAGGACCTCATGCAGATCCGTTCGCAGCAGCGCACGTTCCTCAAAGCCAACCAGAAATTCCCCGATTTCATCGACGTCGGCATCGACGTCTGGGAGCGTCTGCACGATTGGCACATCAAGAACCGCCAGCCACTGACGGTCTTCCGTACCAATGATGGGCACTACGGCATGCCCTTCATGGCGACAACGCTGCTCCTCCGACCCGAGCAGACGGCCGGCTACATTTCGTGGGGGTACGACGTGAGGTAGCTTCCGCGGACCCGGAAGGTCCGCGCTGCGTGAGAGGAGTGACTCGGTGTCTCGGTGCCTCGGTGTTCCGTCTCAGCGTTGTGTGGCTGCCGCAGGCGGGGCCGGGACGATCTGGATAATCGACGGGAACCGCGCAGGCTGGGCGCCCGGCTTCGGGTTCGCGTAGCCCTTCGATCCGCCCGACGTCCAGTCCTTGATCGTCACTCCGGGCGGAAACGCCATCGTGTCGTTGTTGAACCTGCCGATCTCGAACGTGTGTGTCGGCGGCTCTTCGAAGACGAGATTCCCCTTTTCTTTCAATTGTGTCCGGTAGTACATGACCAGGTCGTTGAACGACGCGGTCGAGCCAAAGATGTAATAGCGCTGCGCGCGGCCTGCGTCGTATGACGCGATGAACTGCGCCGCGGGGTAGATCGGAAAGCCGAGCGTGGCCTCGGTCGGCGTCGCGGGATCAGCAGCCGCCGGCGCGGGCGCTGGCGGAGCTACAGGCGAAGCCGGTGCGCGTGGTGCCGCAGGTGCCGGTGCCGGCAGCGGCGCGCCGCCTCGCGGAAACGGTTGCGGCGTCTGCGCCAAGGCTGACGTAACGAAAAATGGACAGATCACGAAAGTCACGACCCTGCGCCACATGTCCGCATTATAGAAGCCGCGACCCTCTAATCACTACGATTGGGTGCGGTCCCACGACCTCATTCGCCGGGCGACTCGTCCGTGAGAGCTCTGTAAGCATCGTTGTCCCCAAGAGTTAGTCCGATGGTTTCTCACGTGCGCAGCGCGCATTGGCACTGGCTCGCATCTTGCCACTGGAGTCAACAGTGACTCGCAGCCGTAAGGGATGCAGGTCCAGGAGGCGGCACGGCGTGGACGATTTCGACATTGCACAAAGCAAGATCGGCGAATCGGCGCAACGGGTCGTCGATCGGGCGGTCGAAGAAACACGACGCCGCGATCATGCCCTGTTGACCAACGAACACATTTTTCTCGCGTTTGCGCAGGTCGAATGGGACACCTTCTCCCAGGTGATGCGCGACCTCGAGCTGAATCCGCACGAAATTCTGCAGGGCCTCGAGGAACACCTGCACGTGCTCCCAACCTTCTCCGGCCGCGACCTCCGAGTCGCGCCGGCAACGAAGCTTGTCTTCAAGCTGGCGTTCCACCAGGCGAGCCGGGCGGGACGCCAGACGATCGAATCCTCCGATCTCTTCTCAGCCATCTTCGAGGAGAGCCAGGGGGTTCCTGTCTCGATCATTCGACACCATGGCGTCGAGCCGGAGGTCCTTGTGTCGCGAATTGCCACCAGGATGCGGGACAACGAAATCCGCGAAGAGCGGCTGCGGAAGCGTTTCGAGCTACCGCCGTTCCTCAAGCACTTTGCGACAAATCTCAATCTCCTGGCGCGCCAGGACAAGGTCGCTCCTGTTTACGGACGGGATAAGGAAATCCAGCAGGTCCTCGAGATCCTGTGTCACCGAGAACGCTCCAATTCCGTGATGCTCGTGGGCGAGCCTGGCGTCGGCAAGACCGCGATCGTCGAAGGTCTGGCGCGCCGCATCGAGTTCGAGCCGGAAAGCGTTCCCGTCCGGCTTCGCGACTGCCAGGTGATCAACCTGCAGATGAACACGATGGTGGCCGGGACGATGCTCCGCGGGATGTTCGAGGATCGAATCCAGAACGTCATCCGGGAAATCAAGGAGCGGCCGAATCTGATTCTGTTCGTCGACGAGGCCCACACCATGGTCGGTGCCGGCTCGGCGCTTGGCGCCCCCTCTGACGCCGCAAACGTGTTCAAGTCGGTGCTCGCCCGCGGGGAAGTGCGGATGATCGGCGCGACCACGCTCAGCGAGTACAAGGAATACATCCAGGAAGACGAAGCGCTTGCCCGACGCTTCCGTACCGTTCAGGTCGACGAGCCGAGCATCGAGGAAACCCGGCGCATTCTCTACAGCATCCGGCCGCGTCTCGAGCGGAACTACTCGGTGCGCCTCGTGGACGATGCAATCGAGACGGCGCTCGAGATGGCACCGCGCTACCAGCGTCATCTGCATCTGCCGGACAAGGTCATTGGGTGGCTCGACACGGCGGCCGTGCGCGCCGAAATCGACCGTCGCTGGGAAGTCACCAGCTCCGACGTCGTCGAAGTGATCTCGCACGCCGCGCAGATTCCGAAGGACATGGTGTTCCGCGACGTCGGCGACCGGTTCAAGGAAATCGAGAGCCGTCTTGGAAAGCGCGTCATCGGCCAGAAAAAGGCGGTCCAGGCACTCGCCAACCGGCTCGTATTGAACAAAGGACCGCTGAAGGACGGCTTCGATCGTCCGGACGGCGTGCTGCTGTTCCTCGGGCCCACCGGCGTCGGCAAGACGGAGCTTGCCAAGGCGATGGCGGATTTCCTCTTCGGCGACGACAAGAAGATGATTCGCATCGACATGTCCGAGTACCAGGACGGCGGCGTGTCGGTCGACAAGCTCATTGGCATGCCCCGCGGTATCGTCGGCAGCGAGCGCGGCGGTCTGCTGACGAACCAGTTGAAGGACAGCCCGTGCTCGGTGGTTCTGCTCGATGAGATTGAAAAGGCGAGCCCGACGCTGCTCAACGTGTTCCTGCAAGCGTTTGACGAGGGCTGGATCACCGACGGCCGGGGCAAGCGGGTGTACCTCTCGGACGCGATCATCATCATGACGTCGAACGCCGGGTCGGAGCATTTCCGAAAGCTGACGAATCCAATGGGATTCCGTCAGGGCCATGCTCCGCTCGACCAGGTCCAGGGTGATGTCAACCGAGAGCTCGAGCGCCGGTTTCCGCCCGAGTTCCGGAACCGCATCGATCAGGTGGTGCTGTTCCAGCCCCTCACGAAGGACGAAGTGCGGTTGATCGCGCTGAAGTACATCGACCAGATCACGGCGACGCTCAAGCGATGGAACAAGACGGTGACGATCGAGCCAGAAGCGCTGGAGCAGCTGGTAACCGAGGGGTACAGCATGGCGTTCGGCGCGCGCTTCCTGAAGCGCATCATCGACGACCGAATCAAGTTGCCGCTCAGCCAGCGCTGGAAGGAAGGCAACGCGTTCCGGGTCACGCTCATCGACGACAAGATCGCGCTCGAGGCCGCAGGTCCGCGACTGGTCGCGTCGAGCGACCCGAACGCGATTGCGGTATGAAATTAGGGGTTAGGGGTTAGGGGTTAGGGGTTAGGGGTTAGGGGTTAGGGGTCAGAGGTCAGAGGTCAGGGGGAGGGCCGGCGGTTCGCCGGCCTTTTCCTTTTCGGGACGGCCGGCATCGGCGTCGGACTCAGCGCGGTTTCTCAGCCCGTACTTCGCCTTCAGCATTCCAATCACGCTCGAGACTTCCCTGCGGTAGTCAGACGGTGCGTACTTGCGCGAGTAGAGGTGTGTGTAGTCCTCCATGAGCTGGGGATATTCCTGCGCGAGCCAGCGCATAAAGTGATCTCGGGTGCCACCCTCCAGAAACATCACATTGCAGCCGACGAAGTGCGCGCCGTGATCGGCGATGGCTTTCACGGTCCGCTCGAGGTGCGCGGGCTTCGACGAGATGCCCGGCACGATCGGATTCATGAGGACGCCGGCGCGAATCCCCGCGTCGGCCAGCTCGCGCACGGCCCTGAGCCGCTGCATCGGGTGCGCGGTGCCTGGCTCGAGCTGCCGCCATGCGTCTTCGTCCACTGTCGGGACGCTGATGAAGACGCTGCAGTCGGTCCGTCGCGTCAAATCCGAGAGGACGTCCTTGTCGCGGACGATCATCGGTCCCTTGGTGATCACGCCGACCGGATTGCGGTGCTCGCTCAGCGCTTCGAGCGACCGTCGCGTCAGCTTGTAATGCCCCTCAATCGGCTGGTAGCAATCGGTGGCGGTGCCGAACGCGACGTACTCGCGCGTCCACGACGGCTTGTCCAGTTCCGCCCGCAGGACATCGACGAAGTTCGTCTTCACGAAAATGATCGACGCGAACTCGTCGTCCGCCCCCAGCTCAAACTGTGTGTGATATCGACGCGCGTAGCAGTAATGGCACCCATGCGTGCACCCGCGATACGGGTTGAGCGTCCACTCGAACGGCATTCCCTTGACGCGATTCAGCGCGGACCGGCAGCGGACTTCCTGGTACTTCGCGGCGTCGGCACGGCGGATCGCCTCTGTGAGCGCTTCCGCGCCGCCGGCCTTCACCAGGTCCGCTATCTGTCGCGTGGTGGGTTTGGGCTTTCCGAGATCAAAGAGAAGAGGGGCAGTTTCCATGTGAAGATCGCTGGCGCTTCGTTATTTGTTCGCCAGCGATCCTTTTCGATCGACCGCGTCGAGGTCAAGGCTTTTGTTCAGGGATTCTGGACGGCCGACGACACGCTCAGCGTCACTTCCGGACGCGAACGGTCGAGCATGACCTGCGGCCAGCTGTACGTCCGGCTCGTGTTGTCGGAGAGTATTACGGTGAGCCGCGGCTCGAAGCTCCAGTCGTCTGCGCCGTCCGGCGTCAGCCGGATCCGGAGCTGCGCATCGCTCAGATCGGTCCTGTAGAACGTGCCCGACATCGGGACGCCCATCGGGGCAATCGAGGCGTGATCGTCGAACTTCACCCCGACGCTGTGCAGGTGCGCGATCTCATTCGAGCCGTTGCGGAGCAGCCACACGTCCACGCCGCTGTCCGCGTCCTTCCCGTGATCGCGGTCCTGGAACTGAACCGTGGCACTCGTGATCGCCGGTCCAGGAGCAACTGTGCTGCTCACCTTCCGCGTCGCGCCACAGCCCGCCGACATTACTGCCGCGGTCAAGAAGACACTCACCGCCAATGTGCGCATATGCTTCCTCCTCCACTCAACGAGGGGAAGAGGAAAGCATGCGTGATGCCGCATCCTAGCGAATGCGGTCCGCGTGGGGCGCAGAGACCGGATGAGTTGTCAGATTGCTGCGGGACGGCGGCAACAGATTTCGAGTTCCTTGCCGATCGTAGAAGATGAGACCCCCGCCGGCGGAAGTACCGAATGAGGGGTACCGCTGTAGTGTGGTGCAGCCCGGGAGAAGCACCACGGCGGTCAGAACAACGCTCGCCGTCAGCATACGCATGGCTGCCTCCTTTAAGTAGGGAAGAAGCATTATGGATGCCGGGCGGGCCTCAGCTGTGCGTCACGCTCCGCCAGTAGTTCAGCAGGTCGTCGAGAGTGCGTTCGAACGGAATCTGTGGCTGCCAGCCCGTGGCGTTGCGCAACCTGGTGGCGTCGCCGAGAAGCACAGGAGTGTCGCTGGGACGAAGAAGGGCCGGGTCAGTTTCGATGCTCACGGTGACACGGGCGTGGGCGACTAGGGCATCGAGAATCGCTTTCATGCTTCGGGCGACGCCCGACGCGACGTTGTAGATCGTCGACGGCGTCCCCTTCTCCATCAGCTCGGTATACGCCCGCGCCATGTCCCTCACGTCCGTCATGTCGCGCTGCGCGTCGAGATTACCGACCCTGATCATCGGCTCGGCAGCCCCAGCCTCGATTAATGCGACCTGCCGGGCCATATTCGGCGCCGCGAATGCCGAGCTCTGCCGCGGACCTGTGTGGTTGAACGAGCGGGTGACGATGACTTCAATACCATCCTCGCGTCCGCAGATCATGCCGAGCTGTTCCTGCGCCAGCTTGCTCAGCGCGTACGGATTGACAGGAGCCACGGGGCTCTCTTCGGTGAGCGGGGACGTCGAAGGTGCATAAACCGTCGCGGACCCGGGAATCACGACGCGACAGCTCGACCCCGCCAGACGCAGGGCGTCGAGCAGGATGTGCGTGGCCAGGACGTTGTTCGAAAGCGGGCTGACGGTATCGCGCCACGAATGCGACACGTTGGGCGCGCCGGCGCAATGGTAAACCGCGTCCGGTTTCGTGCGCTGAATCGCGGCGCGGACCGCGCCGCGATCGAGCAGATCAACCTGCTGCCACGTCGCGAGCGGCACAATTTCCTCAGGTGGTAGCGTGGCACGCCTCCAGGCGATGACGCTGCCGGTGCCGGCGAGCGCTTGCACGACGTGGCTGCCGGCAAATCCTGCCGCGCCCGTCACCAGAATCGTCACCGGTCAGCGTCTCTTTTCGTACTGTGCCTGGTAGTACGACTTGAAGTTCGGATCCTGCTCTTTGATGGGGCGCCACCACCACTCGTTGGCGCGGTACCAATCAACTGTCTCGCGGAGACCCTGCTCGAACGGCACTTGGGGAGACCACCCTTGCGACCGGAGCTTCGTCGTATCCAGGCAGTAGCGGCGATCGTGCCCGAGACGGTCGGCCACCGGCTTGATTAACGACCGCGGCTTGCCGAGCGTGTCGAGGATGCGATGAGTTAGATCGACATTCATCACATCGTTGCCGCCGCCGATGTTGTAGACCTCGCCGTTCGATCCCTTGCCGATCAGCAGATCGATGGCTCTGCAGTGATCGAGCACGTGCAGCCAGTCACGCACGTTGCGGCCGTCGCCATAGAGCGGCACGGGGATGTCGTCGATCGCGTTGGTGACGAACAACGGGATCACTTTTTCTGGAAACTGGTACGGCCCGTAATTGTTCGACGCGCGCGTAATGATGACCGGCAAGTCGTACGTCGCCCAGTAGCTGTAGGCAAGCCGGTCCGCGCCCGACTTGCTTGCCGAGTACGGGTTTCGCGGCCGGAGCTCATCGGTCTCAGTGCTGGCGCCGGTGGCGACGCTGCCGTACACCTCGTCGGTTGAGATCTGGACGAAACGCGTCAATCCCGTGGCGCGACGCGCGGCCTCGAGCAGTACGAACGTCCCCTCGACGTCGGTCCTGATGAAGTCTCCCGCCGCCATGATCGACCGGTCGACGTGAGTCTCGGCGGCGAAATGCACCACGATATTCGAGCGTTCGACGAGGGGACCGCTGACCGGCGCATCGATGATGTCCGCGTGCACGAATGCGTGCCGCTCGTGCGTCATGACATCGTGCAGGTTCTCCTGTCGTCCGGCGTACGTGAGCTTGTCGAGGGTGGTGACGCGCCAGTCGGGATGGGCCTCGAGCGCGTACCGGACGAAATTGCTGCCGATGAAGCCCGCTCCGCCGGTGACGAGGACGTCAACCAGATTCACCATCTGATGCCGACTTCTGAATTGTCGCCCAGCATGAACCGGTAGGCGCTCGGCTTGACCGGCTCGCGGTAAATGCGGACGTTCTTTCCGATGAGGCTGTCGATGACACGGTTGGCAAGGTCCCGCACGCATGACCCTTCAAGCACGATGCTGTGCTCGATCTCGGAATCCTTGATCTCGACGTCGTTGCCAATCGACGTAAACGGACCGACGTACGCGTGAATGATGCGCGCGCCGGCCCCGATGATCGCCGGCCCGCGGATCATCGATCGCTCGACGACCGCGCCCTTCTCGATCACGACTTTCCCCTCGATGCGGCTGTCGTCCACGGTGCCATCGATTCGCCGCTCGAACGTCTCGAGGATGAGCCGGTTGGCTTCGAGCATGTCTTCGAGCTTGCCCGTGTCCTTCCACCAGCCGTCGACGATATGCGGGCGGACGGTCAGACCACGATCGATCAGGTCCTGGATCGCATCGGTGATCTCGAGCTCGTTGCGAAAACTCGGCTTGATGCGGTTGACCGATTCGAATACCTCGCTTCCAAACATGTAGACGCCCACGAGCGCCAGATCCCCGATGGGCTCCTTCGGCTTCTCGACGAGCCTCACGACCTTGCCGTTCTCGAGTTGCGCCACGCCGAACATCTGCGGATCCGGCACCCGGGTCAGCAGGATCTGCGCCGCAGGCTTTTCCTTCTCGAACGCGCGCACGAACTGCGTGATGCCCTTGTTCAGCAGGTTATCGCCCAGGTACATCACGAACGGTTCATCGCCAATAAAGTCGCGGCTGATTTTGACCGCGTGCGCGAGGCCGCGCGGCGCGTCCTGTTCGATGTACACCACCCGAACGCCCCATCGAGATCCGTCGCCGACTGCCGCGCGGATCTCGGCCTGCGTGTCTCCGACGACGATGCCGATGTCGCGGATGCCGGCGTCGGCGATCGCCTCGATGCCGTAGAACAGCACCGGCTTGTTGGCGACCGGCACGAGCTGCTTGGCGCTGGTGTAGGTGAGCGGTCGAAGACGGGTTCCCTTGCCGCCGCTGAGGATCAGCCCTTTCACAGCGTCACCGGACCGAGTTCCCGAACGCGCCGAAGAAATTCGAGAACGTCCCAAGTCCGGCGAGGACGAATGAGAAGTTGATCCGCCGATCCGCCGGTATCGGAAATCCCGACGAGCTCGGGTAATTGAAGTTCTGAAAATCGACCTGCAGACCGCAGCACTGGGCCATGTACGTCGCCAGGATGTTTTGGGAGACGACTGTCGAATGCGTGATGTCCCAGCTCAGCGCGTACGTGCCGGTGAAATGACCATTCGGCGATCTCAGCGACGTCGATCCCGAGAAATACGTGTCCGGTGTCGAGGTCCGCGAGAAACGACGGCGACTGTACTGCAAGGATCCGGAGCTCTGGCCGGCCGACATAATGGTGCCGAGCGTCCAGACGGCGACACCGAGTCCGGATACGTCGTATTCGAGCCTGCTGTTTGCGTCGATCCTCGCGGACGGTGAGACGCGGACGTTCAGGGCCACCGGCGAAAGGTCCACGGGGTTCCGGTTGACGCTCGAGCTCGCATACGCGGTGTCGTACCTGCTCGACTCGTGGTTCGAATAGTAGGTCTGCTGCACGCCAAACGTCACGAACTCGCGGGTCTGCCCGCGCGCTCCGTCGGCCGCCTTGCTGCGATACAGGAGGCGATTCGTCAGGCCGTACGTCAACCGGGACGTACCGCCGATGATGAAGTCCGAGGTGTCCGTCAGGATCGGCGTCTGCTTGTAGTCATCGATCGGCGTCGTGTAGTCGATGGTGAACGCCGGTTCGATCACGTGCTTCATGCGCTCGGCGTAACCGCTCGTCGGCGTGTCCCAGATTTTTGTCAGCACGGGGCCAATGACTTCGGTGCGCAACTGCGTGTAGTCGCGGAGGAACGATCCGGGTACCGCCACGCCGCGGGCGTCATAGCTGCGCGAGTAGTACGTCATGCGATGCGCGGCGCTGGTGTTCACCGACAGGAATGTCAACCGCGAAAGCGGCACGCGCAGCGACGGCGCCACATCGACCCGGGACAGCGAGTTGTCGAGTGTGGCCACGCCGTTCGTGAGGGCTCGGTACGGCAGGTACGCGTACTCGCTGTTCAGGGATGCGTAGATTGGCGCCCCGAACAGCTGCTGCGGGGCAAGAATCGCAGAGATGCGCGGAGTCGATCCGTACAGCACGGAATTGGTGTCGCTGTTGAACGTCTCGTTCCGTTGATAAAGGAACGTCGCCGCCAGTGGTCCGAACACGTCGCTGACGCCCCCTTCGATCAGCCGGCTGCGACGCGACGCCAGGTAGACGTTTTGATGGTAGAGCTGCTGGGTGAGGACGTCTGAAAAATAGTCGAGGCGCATCCGCCCTCGCGCTGATCCGCCGAGGGCCTGCGTGGCGGCGCCGGTGAACTCGTAGCTGATCTTCGCCGGCAGGGTCGTCGTCTGTCCTGACTCCGTGAAACTTGTTTCGTGCTGGACGAAGCGATATGCGCGGACATTGCCCGCCGACTGCAGCCCCGCGATGTAGCGGTACTCGCTGCCTTCACCCATTCCGGTATGCGTGAACCAGTCGTGAAAGAACGTTGCATCCTGGCTGCGGTTGATGGCCCAGAAGAACGCGTTGCTGAGCGACTGGCCGCGCAGCGTTGATGCGCCGTAGGTCGGCAGCAGAAAGCCGGTTGCGCGCTCGTCCTGTTGAATCGGGTAGTAGAGGATGGGCAGATACATCATCGGCACCCCCTTCACCCTGAGCAGCGTGTTGCGTGCGACGGCGTACTCATCGAGGTTCAGTACCACGCTTCCACTCGTCACTTCCCACCGCGGCGTCGGTTGCACGCACGTCGTGAAGCCGCCGCGGGTGATCCGATACTTGCGGGGTCCAAGCTTCTCGAGTGTCTGGCCGTAGAAGTAGACGTCGGGATCCTGGCCGCCGAACGCCGCGATGTTCGCGCCCATGCTCACGCCAGCCTTCGCGCCGAGCGACATGATGCCGGAGGCGTCGTAAAACGTCCCGATACCGGTGGCGGTGTTGAACTCGACGCGTTCCGCGGCGATCCGTCCGTCGGCATTGGTGAACACCACGTTGCCGCTAGCCACGATGCGGTTGGTCGTGAAGTACAGATCAACTTCGTCGGCGAAGAACTGGAGCTGCGTGCCCCTGATGGCGGCCTGCCCGATCAGGTGAAGGTGGTCTCCCTCCTGCTCGAATTTCCAGCTCGAATAATCTGCGATTCCCAGAGGCAAACTGGTCGATGGCGCCGGTGCCGCGGTCTGCGCAGGTGTCGTCTGGGCAAACGTCGCCGCGGCGGCCCACACCCACACGACGCACGAGAGGAAAAAACCTTTGGACGCCTTGAGATACACGGTGTTCGTTGGAGGAATCAATGCAGGATATCACGCCGTTTGAGAGCGTCGCGAACCGCACCGGCCAGGAAGATCGATCCCGCGACGCATACAGTGCGATTGCTATCGAGCGCCGCATCCACCGCCGTCAGGACGTCGGCGCACGCGCGGACGTCCTTGGCGGGATCGAGCGCCGAGACGTGTGCCGCGAGCTCGTCGGCAGGCATCGCGCGGTGCGTATCCGCGGCCGTCGCGATCACGGATGAGGTGACCGGGAGCAACTCGCGCAAGATGGCGTCAGCGTCCTTGTCGCGCATGATCCCGACGAGGAGCGACGGCTGTTCCGGATGCCACCGGACGAGATAGGCGCGCAGCGCGCGCGCGCCTTCGGGGTTGTGCGCGGCGTCAAGCAGTACCTGCTGGCCGCTCGTCCGCGTGAACAGCTCGAGGCGGGCGGGCCATTCGACGGTTTCGAAACCTTCCACAACCGCCGCATCGGACACATCGAGGCCGGCGTCGCGCGCAGCTTCGAGCACGCGAACAGCAACAAGCGCATTGTGTATCTGGTGCTCTCCCCGCAAGGCGAGCCGCAGGGGGCCGTAGCGCCCGTGCGGCGTCTCGATCGTCAGCTGCGCTCGTCCCTCGCGCATCTCGCTGTCGACGCGCACACCAGCGGCTGCCTCCACGAGCTGCGCTCCCCGCTCCTGCGCGATCCGCCCAACCACGCGCAACGCCGCCTCAGGCAGCGCGCCCGTCACGAGCGTCATCCCCGGCTTGATGATGCCGGCCTTCTCGAAAGCAATCTGCTCGATGGTGTTGCCCAGGTGCTGCTGGTGATCCAGCGCGATCGATGTGATCGCGCCGACCGGCGGCGTCAGCACGTTCGTGGCGTCGAAACGGCCGCCCAGGCCGACTTCGATCACCGCCGCCTTCACCTGAGCGCGCCTGAACAGCTCGAACGCCATCGCTGTCGTCGCCTCGAAAAATGTCGGCGGCGCCCCCATCCTCCCTTCGCGCCGGAGCCGCTCGGCGCACTCAAGGATTTCCGTTGCCACCGCCTCCACGGCCGCATCGTCCATCGCCGCGCCGTCGACGACGAAGCGTTCCCGCAGGTGTGTGAGGTGCGGTGAGGTGTATCGGCCTGCCCTGACTCCGGCCGCGACCAGCGCCGCGTGGACCATCGCCGTCACCGACCCTTTGCCGTTGGTGCCTGCGACGTGCAGCGAGGTAAAGGCGCGCTCGGGATGATTCAACGCGTCGCAGAGACGCCGGATGTTCTCGAGGCCCAGCTTGATGCCGAAGGTCTCGAGTGCAAAGAGACGATCGAGCAATTCAGCGCAGAGACTCTGAAGTGGCGACTGACGGAACGGTGACGGGCACCGCCGGCGCCGTGTGGGTGTCCATGAAGCTGAGCGTCCGCGCAAGCGTGGACTTCAGGTCGCGACGATCGACGATCAGGTCGAGCATGCCGTGTTCGAGCAGGAACTCGCTGCGCTGGAATCCCTCGGGCAGCTTCTGGCGAATGGTCTGCTCGATGACGCGCGGTCCGGCGAATCCAATCAGCGCCTTAGGCTCCGCGATGTTCAGGTCGCCCAGCATTGCGAAGCTCGCAGTGACGCCGCCAGTCGTCGGGTCGGTGAGCACCGAGATGAACGGCAGTCGCGCCCGATCGAGTCTTGCGAGCGCGGCCGATACCTTCGCCATCTGCATGAGCGACAGTGCGCCTTCCATCATTCGCGCGCCGCCGGAGCACGAGATGACGATCACCGGCCACCGTCTCGCGAGCGCCATCTCGATCGCGCGCGTGATCTTCTCGCCGACGACCACACCCATGCTCCCGCCGATGAACGCGTACTCCATCGCGGCGACGATGACCTCGCGGCCGTCAAGCGTCCCGGTCGCGACGACAAGGGCGTCCTTCATGCCGGTTTTGGCAATGGTGGAGCGCAAGCGATCGCGATACGGCTTGGTATCGGTGAACGTCAGCGGGTCGTTCGACGTGAGGCCGGAAAAGTGCTCGGTCCACTGCCCGTTGTCGAACAGCGATCGCAGGCGATCGGTGGCGCTGATTCGAAAATGATGCGCGCACTTGGGGCACACCTGCTGGTTCTTGTCGAGGTCCTTGTTGTAGATGATCTGCGCGCAGCCGGGACATTTGATCCACAGCCCCTCGGGCACGCGGCTGGATTTCTCGGCCGTTGACGCGATGGGCTTCCGGGTCTTCTTGAACCAGGCCATTAGTGGAGACTAGCGTAATTCAACATGCAAAATGCACACATCGTCGCTGGCAGGGCGGACCTGAAGGTCCGCCTCTACGATCGTCGTAAAGAGTAACGATCGTCGTAGAGAGTAACGATCGTCGTAGAAACACGATTGACGGCCATAGAAACGCCATCGACAGCCGTAGAGGCCGACCTTCAGGTCGGCCTTGGGCGTTGTTTGCATTTTGCATTACGTGCGTGGCACGTAATACCGCGTGCCCTTGTTGAGACTCCGGATCTGGCGAATGAGATCGTCCACGGCCTCGTCGGTTGCCGGCAGATCGAGCTGCGAGGTCTCGACGACAAGGAGGGGCGTCGCGGAATAGTGAAAAAAGAAGTGCTGGTAGGCCTCGTTCAGCTCGCGGATGTATTCAGGATCCGGGTCGAATGTCTCGCGCTCGGGATCCCTCGACCGATCGCGGAGGCGGCGAACGAGAATGTCGGTCGGCGCCTGCAGATAGATCACGAGGTCGGGAAGCGGAATGTCCTTCGCGAGCAGGTCGTAGAGCCGCTGGTAGATGAACAGCTCGTTGTCGTCGAGATTCACGTACGCGAAGATCTTGTCTTTGTCGAACAGGTAGTCGCAGACGGTCGCCTGCGAAAAAAGATCGGCCTGCTGCAGGCCAAGGAGCTGGCGATGACGGTTGAGCAGGAAGAACAACTGCGCCTGCAACGCGGCACCCGCTCGTCCTGAATAGAAATCAGAGAGGAACGGGTTATCTGTTTCCTCAAGCACAGCCGTGGCATCGAGGCGCGCCGCGAGCTGCTCGGCAAGCGACGACTTGCCGACACCAATCGGTCCTTCGATGGCGATGTACTGGAAGGGCATGCGCGTTTGCGCCGGTCCGGGAGGCCGGTGCCTGCGATGCTATCATCGGCCGATGTTCAAGGTTCAGGGCTTAGGCCTCAAGGCTCGAGGTGGCTTGAGCCTTGCGCTCCTCTGCGCTTCGTGCGCAACCGCCCCGCCCGCTCCTTCTCAGTCCGTCTCCCCGCCCGTTGTCACCTGGGAAGAGAAGCTCGGATGGATCATGCGGCTCGAGGACCAGCGTCTCCTTCGCGATCCGAATCCGCCCGCCCCTGTCGTGCTGGTACCGGCGGCTAAGGGCCGGCCCGCAATCGTTGCGCCCCCGCCGCCGTCCAATCTGATTCGTCTTGTCAATGACGACGAAGCGCGCACGCGAAGGCGCGCCGCGCTTGCATTGGGCCGCGTCGGTCTGCCTGAAGCCGTTCCCGCCTTGCAGCAGGTGCTTGGTGATCCCGATGTCGAGGTGCGGCAGATGGCGGCGTTCGCGCTCGGATTGATCGGAGACGCGTCGGCACGCCCGGCGCTGCTCAACGCCCTCAGAGACAGCGACCCGATTGTGCAGGGACGGAGTGCCGAAGCCCTGGGAACGATTGGCGATAAGTCAGATGCGGCCGCCATTGCGGCCATGGTGAAGACCCACGTCGAGGGCGGGGCGCTGATGAACATCGCGCCGGACGACCTGGCGTGGCCGCTGGCGCCGCCGGTCGAATCGGCGCGACTCGGGCTGTACGCGCTCGTGAGGCTTGGGTCCTTCGATGCGATCGCGTCAGCCGTGCTCAACACGAGCGGCGCGCCAGTGTCGACGTGGTGGCCTGTAGCGTATGCCCTGGGCCGCGCGGGCGATGCGCGAGCCGCGCCGGCGCTCGTTTCGCTGCTTGCCACCCCCGGCCGCTTGACTGCGGCCTTCGCCGCCCGGGGTCTGGGGGCCTTGAAAGCGCAGAGCGCCTCCGCGGCCTTGCGGGACATCGTCGTGAGACGGCAGCGCGATCCGGCAGTCGTGATTCAGGCTGTTCGAGCCCTTGCCGCGATCCGTGATACCTCGTCGGTGCCGCTCTTTGAGAAAATCCTCGCCGAGGGTGAAGTGGATCCCACCCTGCGTCTCGAAGCGGCGACGGCGATGGGGGCGATTCACAGTTCGGACATGCTGGACTTTGTGATCGATCTCATGTCCGACGCCTCGCCTGGAATCCGAGGCGCGGCAATTCGCGCGCTCGCATTGATCGATCCCGAAACGTTCCTGACGACATTGTCCGGCCTCGATCCGGATCGGGACTGGACGGTCCGGGTCGCGCAGGCGGAGGCGCTTGCGACCCTGCCCGGCGCGCAGGGCGCTCCGCGATTGATCTCCATGCTGGGCGACCGGGATCAACGAGTCATCGCGCCCCTTCTTCGCGCGCTGGTAGCCACAAAGACACCGGACGTCCAGCGAATCCTGCTCGATCACCTGAAGATGGACGATTTTGTGATCAGGTCGACCGCAGCCAGCAGCCTTGCAGAGATCAAGGCGACCGCGGCGGTCCCTGCGCTCGTCGACGCGTATGGCGCAACGGCAGGCGACAGCACGTACGTGGCGCGAGCCGCAATTCTCACGGCTCTCAACACCCTGGATTCCGCGGCGGCGCGGCCACTGCTTCAGGCGGCGCTGAAGGATCGCGACTGGGCGGTCCGCGTGAAGGCCGCCACGCTCCTGCGGGATCAGGGGGTGACCGACACGGCCATGGCGATGCGGCCGGCTCCTGAACGCCCGATGGACGACGCGGAGCGGCGGACGCTGCTGGCACCGCCGTTCTCGCCGCACGCTTTCATCGAGACGGACAAGGGCACCGTCGAGATCGAGCTAGCTATCCTCGATGCGCCACTGACGGTCTCGAACTTCGTTGCGCTGGCGCGAAAGGGGTTCTTCAACGGCATCGCGATCCATCGCGTGGTGCCCGATTTCGTCGTGCAGGATGGAGATCCGCGGGGAGACGGCGAAGGGGGGCCCGGCTACACCCTCCGCGACGAGCTCAATCAGCAGCCGTACCTGCGCGGCACGGTCGGGATGGCGCTCGACTGGAAGGACACCGGGGGCAGCCAGTTCTTCATCACCCACTCCCCGCAGCCGCACCTCGATGCGCGCTACACCGTGTTCGGCCACGTCGTGAACGGCATCGACGTGGTGGATCGCATCCAGCCGTGGGATGTCATTCGCCGCGTCCAGATCTGGGACGGGACAACGCTTCGCTAGTACACAAAAAAAGGGGACGCAAAGGCGCCCCCTTTTTTAGCGAGCAGCGAACTTACCTCTTCTTCGCCGCCTTCTTCTTTCCGCCTTTTGCCTTCTTCGCCATGAGGAGTTCCTCCCTTCACGTTTGGATTGCGGGGTCGTGCCGCAGCGTCCGGCGCTCTCTGCCGCCTGGCACGTCGGCCCGGAGCTCAGCGACCTCGCTTCGTGGGCTAACTCCCGATGCGCCAACGGCGAATCAGGAGAGCAGCAACTCTATTGGTAGATAAAAAAATGGGGTGCTCTACCGAGCACCCCCGAAAGTCAGGAACGGAAGATCTACCGCTTCTTCGCGGCCTTTTTCTTCCCGCCCTTGGCAGCCTTCTTCGCCATTGTTTTCTCCTCAGGTTGTTGTGACTCAGCCTCCGACGAGCCGCTTGGCCGTCACTACGGGTGGGCTGAGCCATCCACCCTCATACCAGATGTAGATTATGGGTGAGATTTTTTTCCTGTCAAGCATAAAAGCGCGCGCATTGTCAAAAAAACGGCGCTCGCCGACACGCCCATTCGTGTCTCCGAAGTCAAGTGTCGGGTGAACTCGCGCGAATCTACAGCGCGAGACGCGCGAGCGCGCGATCAGCAGCGTCGATCGTCTGCTGATCGGCACCGAAGACGCCGCGCGCGGTGCGATAGAGATCGATCGCGCGCGTGGTCGCGTGCTGCCGCTCGTAGAGACGCGCGGCATCGAGGCAGGCCGAGGCGTAAAAGGTCGGTGGCGTCGTTGCCCGCGCATTCACAAGTCCGTCGAGGACCGTGAGCGCAGCGGCGTCGTTCTTCTGCGCGAGCAGGAGCTGCGCGTGCCGGAAGCGCGTGACCGGATCGTCGGGCCGCAGGGCAAGAGCCTGCCCGAGGATCCGCGTCGCCGCCGGCAGCTCGCCGCGCTGCAGGGCGCGCCACCCTTCGATCGACAGGCGGTAGGCGGGATCGTTCATCCGGTCGAGAGCATGCCGGAGCTGCAACTGCGCCTGGGCCACTGCGGCATACGGCGCCGCTGGCTTCCTGTCGATCACGGCGCGGAGATGTTCGATGGCGGCGTCGGTTTCGAAAAGGCGATCGAGCTCCAGCGCTGCGCCGAGCCGCGCCCTGGTTTCCGCCAGCTCGGGGTAGGCGACGCGCCCCGCCTTCGCGGCGTCCAGGAGCGTCTGCCACGATCGAAGGCTTGCGGTGAGATCGTGCAGGTAGCTGTCCTGGACCTCGGCGATCAGCTGGAGGAAGAGCGGATTTCGCGGATGTCGATCCCGCAGCCCTTCGAGCAAGTCGAGCGCCCGCTGCGGCTGTTTTTCGTACCAGAGATAGATCACGTGCAGCTGATAATCCGCTTCGTCGCCCAGCAATTCGTCGTTTTCACGCGCGCGCAGCATCTCCCTCATGCCCTGGGTTTTGTTGCCGCCAGGCAGCAACAACAGCCAGCGCAGCACCTTGGCGGCGGTTGGGGCGACGTCGGCGTAATAGTGATAGAGGCCGATGCCGAAGAACGCCTCCTGCAGACGCGGATCGAGCATGAGCGCCCGTTCGAGCGAGTCCTTGATGCGCTTTCCGTCGCGAGCCGCCCCCACGCGTTCGCCGCGAAGCACCCGCCATTGCGCCCGCGCTCCGTACGCCCCGCCCACGTAGAACCATGCCTCGGCGCGTTGCGGTTCGCGCTTCGTCCATGCCTCGGTGGCCGCGATCGATGCTTCGACCTTCGATTGAAATTGCGTGTCGCGCACCTTGCTCAGGGGATCGAGCTGGATCTGCCACCAGAGAGAGACGGCGTCGAGGACCTGACACGCTTCCGAGGGGGCAGGCGGGCAGGTGCGGGTCAGAAGCGCCGGCACCTCGTCGAAGCGGGCGTCGAAAATCGCGTCGTACGCACGCTGCAGTTGCGGAGATCCCGTCAGGCTCGAGGCGGATTGCGCAGCCGCCGGCTGCGCGCCCGGCATGCCGACCAGAGAGACGATCGCGAAGGCGAGCGCCGGCCGCAGGTGCCTGGTCACGTGATGCTGGTGCGGAGCTGCTGCTTCTCAGCGTGACGCTCCAGCGCGAGCGTAATGAGACGATCAACGAGCTCGGTGTAGGACACCCCCGACGCTTCCCACATCTTGGGGTACATGCTGATCGTAGTGAACCCCGGGATGGTGTTCACCTCATTCACGTACATCTCCCCGCTCTCGCCCGCGATGAGGAAGTCGACTCGCGCCATTCCGGCGCCGTCGACGGCGCGAAACGCCGCAATCGAGAGTCGCTGGACCTCGGCGGCCTGCGACGCGGTGAGTGGCGCGGGAATCAGCGCTTTCGACCCCTCGTCCAGGTACTTCGCCTCGTAATCGTAGAACTCCCGCGACGGCACGATCTCGCCCGGAATCGAGGCCTCCGGATCGTCGTTGCCGAGTACCGCGCATTCGATTTCCCGTGCCTTCGGAATCGCCGCTTCGATGACGACCTTGCGGTCGAATTGCAGCGCAAGCTCCATCGCCATCTCGAGCTCGCCGACCGACTTCGCTTTCGAGATCCCCACGCTCGACCCGAGGTTTGCGGGCTTGACGAAGACCGGGTACCCGAGCTCGGCGGCGATCCGGCTGATCACGGCGCTCGCACTCCGATTCCACTCTGGCCTCAGTACGACGGAATACGGGCCCACGGGCAGATCACGGGCTGCAAAAAGTGTCTTCATGACCGCCTTGTCCATCCCGACCGCCGACCCGAGGACGCCGGCGCCCACGTACGGCACGTTCGCGAGCTCGAGCAGCCCCTGGACCGTTCCGTCTTCGCCGTACGGTCCATGGAGTACTGGAAACACGACATCGAGACCGACGCCGGTGACCGTTGCGGCGCCAGTCGCATCCGCCCTCGAGTCCGAACCTCGCTCGATGGCAAGTACGGTGTCTTCACCGGGATGCGCTACAAGATGGGCCTCGCGTCCGGGGCGGATGGAACGGGCTCCTTCGAGCCGCGCCTGCTCGATGACGTCCGCGGCGGAAATCGCCGTGGGTGTCTTGTCAGCGAGCGTCCACCGGCCGTCTTTCTCAATGCGGATGGGAACGGGCTCGTACCGGCCTCGGTCAAGATGCTTGATGATCGAAGCCGCCGAGGCGACCGAGACCTCATGCTCCCCCGAGCGGCCGCCGTAAATCACGCCAACACGTAACTTCTTCACGTAAGAGTTCTAATAATAGCGTGTCAGGAAATACCTTCGAGTTCGCCCTCCGCGGCACAGATGGCCTCGCGCGCCTCGGAGAGCTGAGCACACCCCATGGTGTCGTGGAGACGCCGGCGTTCATGCCCGTAGGGACGCAGGGCAGCGTCAAGGCGATGCGTCACTGTGACCTCGAGGACGCAGGCGCTCAAATTATTCTCGGCAACACCTATCACCTGTATCTGCGCCCCGGGGACGAGCTGATTGCCCGGCGCGGGGGCCTCCACTCCTTCATCGGATGGAACCGTCCGATCCTCACCGATAGCGGTGGGTACCAGGTATTCAGCCTCGCCGACCGCCGGAGGATCACCGAGGATGGCGCCGAGTTCAGCTCGCACCTCGACGGCTCGCCGCATCTGTTGACGCCGGAGGGCGCGGTCCACATCCAAGCACGCCTTGGGTCTGACATCGCCATGGTTCTCGATGAATGTCACGCGTATCCGGCATCGCGCGACGAGGCAGCCGTTTCGATGGAGCGATCGGTGAGATGGGCGCAGCGATGCCGGCGCCGGCTGGTCGAGCTCCGAGAGGGTCAGACCAGTGGCGTCGTGGTATCCAATGCGGGCCAGGCGCAATTCGGCATCGTCCAGGGCGGTGTGCATCAGGATCTCCGTGACCAGAGCGCAGCGGCGACGGTCGGGGTCGGGTTCGAGGGGTACGCGATCGGCGGATTGAGTGTCGGCGAGCCGATCGACCTTATGTACTCAGTCGTCGCTGATACCGCGAGACGGCTGCCTGAGCATCAGCCTCGCTACCTGATGGGCGCGGGGACGCCGGCGGATCTGGTGGAATGTGTCGCCCGTGGCATCGACATGTTCGACTGCGTCATGCCCACCCGCAATGCCCGCAACGGCCAGCTCTTCACCAGCCAGGGGCGCATCAACATCAAGAACGCGCGGTTTGCCGAGGACGATGGACCGGTCGATCCGGAGTGCGGATGCTATACGTGTCGTACGCATTCGCGGGCGTATTTGAGGCATCTCTACATGGCCGGGGAGATGAGCGCCGGCGCCCTTAACACGTTGCATAATCTCAGCTTTTACCTTGACACCATGCGAAGGATCAGAGACGCTATATCGTTTCGGACCTTCGATAGATTCAGGCAGGAGTTCCTTCACTCGGCTTCCCGCCTGTCGCTCGATTCATGACCGCGTCATTCGTACTTGCCATGGCTGCGCCTTCGCAGGGCGCGCCGAGCGCGTTGGTGCAGTTGCTACCGTTCGCGCTCGTGCTGGCCATCTTCTATTTCATCATTCTGCTGCCTATGAAACGGCGGCAGCAGAAGGTGGCTGACTTTTTATCGAGTCTGAAGGTGGGCGATCAGGTGGTCACGTCGGGCGGAATCTACGGAACCATCACGCGGGTTGGCGACCAGGCGGTCCAGATTCAGATAGCTGAGCGTGTGCGCGTCGACATTTCCAGGAACGCCATCGTCGGCTTTCAGGGGCAGGAGCCCGTGGCGCCCCAAGGCAGCGGTGCCTCATCATGAACAAGAACATTCGTTGGAAAGTGATCACCATCGTTGCGGTGCTCGTGATCTTCGGCGCGGTTGGCGTGTATCCGATCGTCGCGTCGCAATACGGCATCACGTCGCCGTCGTGGCTGATGGCGAAACAGCTCAAGCTCGGGCTCGATCTCAAGGGCGGCGTGCACCTCGTGCTCCGCGTCCAGACCGACGACGCCATCCGCCTCGAGGGCGAGCAGGAGATGGAGCGGCTGCGCGAAGCGCTCCGGACCCGCAACATCACCGTCACCAGTCTGACGATGCCGACAATCGCGCAGATCCGCGTGGAGGGGGTGCCGCCGGCGCAGGACGCGGCCTTCCGCGAAGCCGCGGCCGATCTGGCCGTCAACTACGACCGAAGTCCGGGCACGAATGGCAGCTACACCTTCACGATGAAGCCGAACATTCAGGTCATCCTCCGCCAGGAGTCGGTCGTGGCGGCCCGGCAGACGATTGAGCGGCGCGTGAATGAACTGGGCGTCGCCGAGCCGAGCATCGCCCAGCAAGGAGCCAACGCCGATCAGATCCTGGTCCAACTGCCTGGTGTGACTGACGTCGAGCATGCGAAGGAGATCATTCGGTCGACGGGGCTGCTCGAGCTCAAGATCGTCGAGGCGGGACCGGCGGCGACGCGCGAGGATCTGCTGCAGAACGGCCAGGTGCCTGAGGGGATGGACATCATCCCGGGCTCGGCCGATGCAACCGGCGGCGGCACGGTCTACTACATGGTTCGCAAGGCAGCCGCCGTCAGCGGACGGGACCTGACCAACGCGCGCCCCTCGGTCGACCAGAACAACCTGCCGGCGGTGCAATTCACGCTTAGCGGCGAAGGGGCGCGGAAGTTCGGGATAGTCACCGAGACGAACATCGGACGCCGGCTGGCGATCATCCTCGACAACCGGGTCACCTCGGCGCCGACTATCCAGTCGCGCATCACCGACACCGGTCAGATCACCGGCGTCACCCGCGACGAAGTCACCGATCTCTCGCTGATTCTGAAGTCGGGCGCGCTGCCCGCCACGCTCACCTATCTCGAGGAGCGGACCATCGGTCCGAGCCTGGGCGCCGATTCGATCCGATCCGGCATCCAGGCGTCGGTGGTCGGCCTGCTGCTGATCGTCGCCTTCATGCTGATTTACTACAAGCTGTCGGGCGTGAACGCGATCGTCGCGCTCCTCTTCAACCTGATCATCCTGATCGGCCTGATGGCGTACATCGGCGCCGTCATGACCCTGCCGGGCATCGCCGGGTTCGTGCTGACGATGGGCATCGGCGTCGATTCCAACGTGCTCATCTTCGAGCGCATCAAGGAGGAGCTCGAGGCGCAGCACGGTGTCCGCGCTGCGATCAATGCCGGCTTCAGCCGCGTCTTCCTGACATTGCTCGACACGCACATCTCGGCGTTGATCGCCGCGCTGTTCCTGATTCAATTCGGGACCGGCCCGATTCGCGGCTTCGCGTACACCCTCATCATCGGCCTCGCGTCCAACCTGTTTACCTCGACATTCGTGTCGAAGACGCTGTTCGAGCTGGCGCTCGGACGGCAGCAGCGGCAGACAGCGGCGCTGTCGATCTAGCGACGGGCGACAAGCATGCATATCTTCAACAATCCCAATTACAACTTCCTCCGCTGGCGGTGGCACGCAGTGGCACTGTCGTGGATCGTGATCCTCGCGGGCCTCGGCCTGATCTACACGCGAGGCCTGGCCAAGGGGGTCGAGTTCGCCGGCGGCACTTCGATGATCATGCAGTTCGATCAGACGCCGTCGGTTGATGCGGTCCGCACCGCGCTGAACCAGAATTACGTCGGGGGCGGACAGGACGCGATCGTCCAGTCGTACGGCGATCCCTCGCTCCGGCAGGTCATGGTGCGCGTGCCGCAGGTGGGCGCCGAGCAGGGCGCCGCCCTCAGCTCGACGGCGCAGGCGGTCGAAGCAGCGCTGCGAAAAGGAAACCTCGGGAACTTCACGGTTGTCGGCACCGAGATCGTCGGTCCCGCGGTCGGCGAGGAACTGACGCAGAAGGGCATCTGGGCGTTCGTCCTCTCGCTCATCGGCATCCTGGCGTACATCGCGTTCCGGTTCGAGTTTGCCTTCGCGGTGGGCGCCGTCGTCGCCACGATCCACGACATCCTCGTCACGCTCGCGCTGCTGGCGTTCTTCCGCTACGACATCACGCTGAACGTCATCGCCGCGATCCTGACGGTGACCGGTTATTCGACCAACGACACCATCGTCATCTTCGACCGTGTCCGGGAGAACATGCGGAAAATGCGCAAGGGGTCGTTGAGCGAAGTCATCAACGCGTCGATCAACCAGACGCTGGGCCGCACTATCATCACCGCCGGCACGGCGTTCCTGTCGGCTCTCGCCCTGTTCCTGTTCGGCGGCGAGGTGCTGAGGGGCTTCGCGTTCACGATGATCGTCGGGATCATCACGGGAACGTATTCGAGCGTGTTCATCGCGGCCGCGATCGTGACGTTCTGGCATCGGCAGTCGCCGTCGAAGCTGTCGTCGGCGGCACCGGCGGCGACCGCCACTCCGCCGGCGCGGCGATCGAAGTCGCAGCGCAAGGCGCGGGCGTCATAACCCGTCATTCACAGAGTTGCAGGTGCGGGCCGGCGTAGCCGGCCCGTGCCCGACACACCGCATTCACCTCCGCATTGACGTACTTCCTCGCTGCGATTCTCGGCATCGTCCAGGGCCTCACGGAATTCCTTCCCGTGTCGTCGACCGCGCATCTGCTGCTGGGCGAGAAGCTGCTCGCCTTTGAGGATCCCGATCACGTCTTCGCCGTGATGATTCAGCTCGGTTCGATCCTCGCGATCGTGTGGCTGTACCGCGTCAAGATCGTGAACGTGATCGCCGGGCTGCCATCGGATCCCGACGCCAGGCGCTTTGCGGCGGCGGTCATCGTGGCGGTCGTTCCGGCGTTGGTCGTCGGTGGCTTGTTCTCGACGTTTGTGAAATCGGTGCTCTACGAGAGCCCTGCAGTGTTCGCGATATCGTTCATCGTCGGCGGCGTCGTGATGCTGGTCGTCGAGCGCGTCAGGCCGGTCCCGACGGTCCTCAATGCCGAGCACACGCCACTGGGCCGGGCATTCGGGGTGGGGCTGTGCCAGATGCTGGCCATCATTCCCGGCGTGTCGCGCAGCGGGGCGACGATTGTCGGTGGCATGTTGATGGGGCTGGATCGCCCCGCGGCCGCGGAGTTCTCGTTTTTCGTGGCGATCCCGACCATGATTGCCGCCTTCTCGCACGATCTGCTCGAGGTGCGAGGTTCGCTCGCTCCGGGTCTCGCAGCGGAGATCGCCATCGGGTTCGTGACGGCATTTGTCGCCTCACTGCTCGTCGTGCGGCCGTTCCTGGGATTCATCAGGCGCGCGGGGTTCGCGCCGTTCGCGTGGTATCGGATCGCGCTCGGGCTCGTGATCTTTGCGGCGCTGGCGGCGGGGTGGAGATAGGGCCGTGGAGAACAGTTCGCTCGGTCAGTGGCTCAGGCGCCGATTCATTGCCGGGTTCTTCCTCACGGTGCCGCTGGTCCTCAGTATTGCGGCGCTGGTGTGGATCTTCGGTATTATTGACGGCTTCACGGCCCCACTGGCGACGCGGCTGGTGGGGCGTGCCGCGCCCGGCGTCGGATTCCTGATCCTGCTGCTGTTCGTGCTGGCCGTCGGTGCCGTGGCGACGAACGTCATCGGACGCCGCGTGCTGGCGCGTGGAGAACGCTGGCTGGCGCGAGTGCCGGTGTTCAAGACGATTTACACGCCCGTCAAGCAACTGGTGGCGGCGTTTTCGCCGGACAACGAGTACGGATTCAAGCGCGTGGTCATGGTGGAGGATTCGCGGCGCGGCCTCGTGATGGGATTCCTCACGAAGGAGTTCACCGTCGATCGCGGGCAGGGACCGGAAGCACTGATTGCCGTGTATGTGCCGACCAATCACCTGTATCTCGGCGACATCGTGTTGTTTCCAAGGGAGCGCGCCTTCTTTCCCGACGTGAGCGTCGAAGAGGGCATCCGCATTTTCCTGACCGGCGGGATGTCGCTGCCGGGCAGCGTTCATTCACTGCTGAGAGAGGACCAATGAAACTGATGACCCTGCTCGTATTCCTTGTTGCCGTTCTGGCGATTCCCACGCGCGCGCTGGCGCAGCAGCCGGAGCCGGCGGGACCACCTGCGGCGCAGGTCGAGCGGCCCACCGGCGGCGAAGCGAGCCTCGTGCTGCCCGATCTCGAGCAGGTCGACGTGGGGGGATACAACGGGCGGGACCTGCTCCTCGGCGGCATGGTCGTGTCCGCGCTTGGCATCGTGTTCGGTCTCGTGAGCCTCAGGCAGGTGAGGAACCTTCCGGTGCATCGGTCGATGCGCGAAATCTCGGATCTGATCTACGAGACGTGCAAGACCTATCTCATCACGCAGGGCAAGTTCATCCTGATCCTGTGGACCTTCATCGCCGTGATCATCGCCGGCTACTACGGGTGGCTCAATCCCATCCCCGGCAAGTCGGTTGCGGGGACGCTGTCGATCATCCTGCTCTTCAGCGTGGTCGGCATCCTCGGCAGCTACAGCGTGGCGTGGTTCGGCATCCGTGTGAACACCTACGCCAACTCGCGCACCGCGTTCGCGAGCCTCGAGGGGAAGCCGTTCGGGGTCTACGCCATTCCACTCCGCGCCGGGATGAGCATCGGGATGCTGCTGATCAGCGTGGAGCTGCTGATCATGCTGTTCATCCTGCTCTTCATCCCGCGTGACTATGCGGGCGCGTGCTTCATCGGGTTTGCCATCGGCGAGTCGCTTGGCGCGGCCGCACTGCGCATTGCCGGCGGCATCTTCACCAAGATCGCGGACATCGGGGCCGATCTGATGAAGATCGTCTTCAACATCAAAGAAGATGATGCGCGCAACCCTGGCGTGATCGCGGACTGCACGGGCGACAACGCCGGCGATTCGGTCGGTCCGAGCGCGGACGGCTTCGAGACCTACGGCGTTACAGGGGTGGCGCTGATTACGTTCATCCTGCTGGCGGTGCCGGCGGCGGCCAGCCAGGTGAAGCTGCTGGTCTGGATCTTCGTGATGCGCGTGATGATGATCATCGCAAGCGGCGGCTCGTACGTCCTCAACGAGGCGATCGCAAAGGCACGCTACGGCTCGGCGACGAAGATGAATTTCGAGGCACCGCTGACGTCGCTCGTGTGGCTCACGTCGGTCGTGTCGGTCGTCCTCACCTACATCGTGTCGTACCTGCTGATTCCCGACCTCGGCGACGGCACGCTCTGGTGGAAGCTGGCGACCATCATCACCTGTGGCACACTGGCCGGCGCGATTATTCCGGAGCTGGTCAAGGTCTTCACCTCAACCGAGTCGAGCCACGTCCGGGAAGTCGTGACCGCGTCGAGAGAAGGCGGCGCGTCGCTGAACATCCTTGCGGGCTTCGTCGCGGGGAACTTCAGCGCGTACTGGCTCGGCCTGAGCATCGTCTCGCTGATGTCGATCGCGTACCTCGTGAGCGCGTCCAGTCCGTCCATGGCGAGTCTGATGCTCGCGCCGGCGGTTTTCGCGTTCGGGCTGGTCGCATTCGGCTTCCTGGGCATGGGCCCGGTGACGATCGCCGTCGACTCGTACGGCCCCGTCACCGACAACGCGCAGTCGGTGTTCGAGCTGTCGGTCATCGAGACGCTTCCCGGCATCAAGGAAGAGCTGCGGCGCGACTTCGGCCTCAACGTCCAGTTCGACAAGGCGAAGGACCTGCTGGAAGAAAACGACGGCGCCGGAAACACGTTCAAGGCGACGGCAAAGCCGGTGCTGATCGGCACCGCGGTCGTCGGGTCAACGACGATGATCTTCTCGATCATCATGGAACTCACCCTGGGCCTGACGCAGAACATCGATAAGCTCTCGCTGCTGCACGCCCCGTTTCTGCTGGGCCTGAGCACCGGGGGCGCCGTCATCTACTGGTTCACCGGCGCATCCACCCAGGCGGTTACGACGGGAGCCTACCGGGCCGTGGAGTTCATCAAGGCGAACATCAGGCTCGACCGCGCGGACAAGGCATCGGTCGAGGACAGCAAGAAGGTCGTCGAGATCTGTACGCAATACGCGCAGAAGGGAATGTTCAACATTTTCCTCACGGTCTTTTTCTCGACGCTGGCATTTGCCTTCCTCGAGCCGTTCTTCTTCATCGGCTACCTGATCTCCATCGCACTCTTCGGCCTCTACCAGGCCGTGTTCATGGCGAATGCCGGCGGCGCGTGGGACAACGCGAAGAAGATCGTCGAGACCGAGCTCAAGATGAAGAACACGCCGCTGCACGCGGCGACGGTGGTTGGTGATACGGTCGGGGATCCGTTCAAGGACACGTCCTCGGTGGCGCTCAATCCCATCATCAAGTTCACGACGCTGTTCGGACTGCTCGCGGTCTCGCTCGCGGTTCGGTTGAGCAGCGAAGCGGGCACGGCGGTAACCCACGGGCTGGCCGCCGCCTTTTTTATCGTCTCCGTCTTCTTTGTGTATCGCTCGTTTTACGGGATGCGTATTGGTTCCGGGTCGCATTGACATTTGCTATTGCGCTTGTCTGGAACCGGTATAAAATGCCCGGTCTTTGCCCCTTACAACCGGGGAGCACTTTGAGAGAACCGGTGTCTAACTTGACTGTTGGCCTTCTTCGGGTTCAGGGCCGTACGTTCGTTGACACCAATTTTTTGCGGTATCTGTAATCGGTCGCCTGTGCCGGCCGTCGACTCGGGTCCGAAGCGACCCGAGTAGGATTCTGGTCCGAAAGGACCCGACTCAAGACGGGGGTCCGAAGGACCCGGCTAAGGATCAGGGGACGTCTACAGGAGGTTAATCCGGTGCCACGTGAAATGTTCCGCGATATCGTCGAGCCGACCGTCAAAGTCGGAACCCAGCAGTGGTATACGGTTCCAGTTTCGATTCTGGTGCATACCGTGGCGGTACTTGCACTGATTATTGTTCCGTTGATGGCGGCCGATGTGCTGCCGACCCCGCCATCGATGATGGCATTCGCCGCCGCGCCCCCGCCCCCGCCCCCGCCGCCCCCGCCGCCCCCGCCGCCCCAGGCTGCGGCGCCGAAGCCGGTGGTTGAAGTCAACCCGGCTGCGGCCCCGACGGAGGCACCACGGGAAATCGCCCCTGAACCGCCGGACACCAGTTTCGAGCGCGCGGAGCCCGCCGGGGTTCCCGGCGGCGTCATCGGTGGCGTCGTTGGCGGTATTCCGGAGGCGCCGCCTCCGCCGCCGCCGCCGGCGGCGCCGGTCCGCGTCGGCGGCAACATCAAGCCGCCGATGAAGACCAAGGACCAGCGGCCCGTCTATCCTCCGATTGCGCAGTCAGCCCGCGTGCAGGGGGTGGTCATTATCGAAGCGACGATTGGACCCAACGGCAAGGTGCAGGACGCCCGCGTGCTGCGCTCGATTCCGTTGCTGGACTCGTCGGCGCTCGACGCGGTGAAGCAGTGGGAGTTCACGCCGACGCTGCTCAACGGCGTGCCGGTGCCGGTCATCATGACGGTGACCGTCCAGTTCACACTCAGTTAACAGCAACCACGAGCAACAACTACTCGCAGTTTCTTTCCAGCGGAGGATGCAGTAATGGAAGTCAGGAAGATGCGTCAAATTGCACGAATCGCGTGCGCCGGGCTCGGAATGGTTGCTCTTAGCACTCCCGCGTTCGCGCAGGAAGCAGCTGGGCTGAACTTCATCGACATGGCCGCCAACATGGGGCCGGTCGCGATGGGGGTCGCCGTCGTCCTGTTCGTAATGTCGTTCTGGTCGGTTGGTGTCGCGATCGAGCGCGTCTATACCTACAATCAGGCGCGCAAGCAGTCCAAGCTGTATGCGCCGCAGGTGGCCAAGCACCTCAAGGACGGCCGCCTCAAGGAAGCGATCGCGCTCTCGGCGTCGAAGGAATACCGCTACAGTCACCTGGCGAAAGTCGTGCTGGCCGGCCTGCAGGAGTATCAGTTCCAGCAGGAGACAGGCGGCGCGAATCTCAACCGTGAAGACGTGTTAGACACGGTCCGCCGTTCGATTCAGCGCGCGACGGCGCTTACTGCTTCGGACCTGAAGAAGGGCGTCAATACGCTGGCTACGATCGGTTCGACGGCCCCGTTCGTCGGACTGCTCGGCACGGTCGTCGGCGTCATCAACGCGTTCGTTGGCATCGCGTCGACCGGCTCGGGTGGTATCGGCGCGGTATCAGCTGGTATCGCCGAGGCGCTCATCGAGACCGCCCTCGGACTGTTTGTGGCGATTCCCGCGGTCTGGTTCTACAACTTCCTGACCAGTCGTATCGAGTACTTCAACGTCGAAATGGACAATTCGTCGTCAGAGCTCGTCGATTACTTCATCAAGAAGACGGCATAAGCGCTGGACTATGATTAGTGGTTAGCGAATTGTGATTGGCCCCGTCAATCGCAACTCGCTAATCGCGGATCGCCAATCGTTTTTGGAGTCGTAACTATGTCAATGCAACTCGGTGGCAGCACTGGTGTCAAGTCCGACATCAACGTCACACCGCTCGTCGACGTGATGCTGGTGCTGCTCATCATCATGATGATCATCGCGCCGCTGCTCCAGAAGGGCGTGGACGTCAGGCTGCCAATCGCCATCAACAGCGCCTCGAAGCCCGAGACCCAGGACCAGACGGTCCTCGGCATCAAGGCCGACAAGACGGTGTGGATCAACGGCATCGAGGTGCGCAGGGAAGAGCTGCGCTCCCGCCTCGACTCCATCCTTGAGACGAAGAAAGAGAAGCTGATCCTCATCAAGGCCGATGAAGACGCGCCCTACAGCGCCGTCATGGACGCTATGGACACGCTCCGCGGCGCCGGGATCGAGGATGTCGGTCTGATTACCGACAGCAAGTCTACGAATGCGCTGTCCGGTGGCGCGGGAGGCAAATAATGGCTCACGGGCATCACGAGCATTACGGCGCTGACGCCGTCTTCAAGGGCAGCGTGCCGCAGCCGAATGCGGACATGAACATCACGCCGATGATCGACGTGCTGCTCGTGCTCCTCGTCATCTTCATGGCCGCGTTGCCGCTCTCGCAGAAGGGGCTCGACATCAACCTTCCACCCGAGACGAACACGCCGCAGCAGAATCAGCCGATCAGCCAGATCGTGCTCGAGTACACCGCGGACAAGAAGATCTCGATCAACCACCAGGACGTCACCCTGCAGGATCTCGAAGAAAAGCTGCGTGTCATCTTCGAGGAGCGCAAGGACAAGACGATGTTCATCAGCGGCGACGGGACGCTTCGCTACGGCGACATCGTCAACGTCATCGACGCCGCGAAGGGCGCTGGTGTCGAAAAGGTCGGCATCGTCACCGAAGGTATGAGGAAGGGCGCCACGGGGACGCCAGGCGCTTAGAATCGCGGACCTGGACGGAATCCGCGCCGGCCGTGCAAGAAAGAAGGGCCGTCTCGCTGACGGCCCCTTTCTTTGTACCTTGCCGCACTTGCGGCTCGGACCCTTCAGGTCCGCGGAGCGATTAATCGCGAGACAGGATAATGCCGTCGAGCATGCCCGCCGTGAGAAGGCGCGGCCCCGATGCCTGCTCCGCCTGCAGGCGCGAGCGTTCCGCCATTCCACGCTCGACGACCTGGTCGAGATCCTCGCGGTTGAACGGTTTCACGATGTAGCCGACCACGCCTGGCCGAAGGGTGACCATCGGGTCCATTTCCAGCACTCCCGTGGCGAGCACGACCGCGACGCTCGGATGGTGGTGGCGCATCTGGTCGACCAGCCAGATTCCGTCATGGCCCGGCATCCGGATATCGCACAACGCCACGTCGATCTGAAAGCTGCGCATGACGTTCAGCGCCGACTCGGCATCGGGCGCCACTTTGACGGTGTACCCCAGGGCCGAGACCCAGCGTGTCAGCAGCTTGCGGACGCCCTCGTCGTCGTCGACGACCAGAATCGTCCCCGTCACGCTCTCCGATTCAACATCCATATCTCGTTTGCCCGAGTAGAGCAGAATCGGTGCCACGGAAGAGCATGAAATGCTCCGGAAATCATTGGGGTCTTCACGGGGGTACACATGGCGAGTGTGCGGATGCGCCCATCCGCGAACGTTCCGCACACGTGCACCCGCACGAAAAGCGAAATCCGCCCCGCAACGGAAAGGGCACCGCCCTGCCCTTGCGGGAGCGTAGGCCGACGCTGTGCGTGCCGGTCCCAGTCGGCGACGATTGTCGAAAGCGAAAGATAGTCCAGCACTTCCGCTTTGCTGTTCCCGTTGTACAATTTCGGGACCCGTGGGCCAGGCAACGTCGTCATTACCACGTTACCAGGCTCTCGTATTCTTGTTTTCCTTCAAGCACGCGGCATCTACTTGGTTGGGTATGTCGCGGTTCGTACGTCGTAAGTCCTCTGAGTGTTCAAGGGTGGGAGTGATTCAATGAAGCGCTTTCGAAATGCCACAGTGTGGCTCGGTCTGAGAACTTGTACCTTCATCGCGCTCGTCGCGCTCCTGTGGCCTGCCGGTCACGCCGGAGCGCAGGGCGTTACCACCGGCGCCATCAGTGGCGTCGTGACCAACGAGCAGCAGCAGCCAGTGGCCGGGGCCTCCGTGATTGCCATCCATCTGCCTTCAGGAACCAACTACGAGGCCACAACACGCGCGGACGGACGCTTCACCATTCCAGGTATGCGGGTCGGCGGGCCGTATTCAGTGACGGTCACCTTCGTGGGAACCGGCACGGCGTTCGCGCCAGAGACCAAGGAGGACGTCACGGTCAACCTCGGCGTTGCGACGGACGTGCCGGTTACAGTACGTGCCATCGCGGTTCAGGAGACCATCGTTGTCACGGCGGAGAGGGCCGATGCCGTATTCAGCTCCAGCCGGACGGGCGCGGCGACATCGGTCGGTCGAGACGACATCGCCCTGTTGCCGACGATTTCCGGACGCATCAGTGACGTCACGCGCTTGACACCGCAGGCAAGTGGCGACTCTTTCGCGGGCCAGGACAGCCGGCAGAACAACATGACGGTCGATGGGTCCTATTTCAACAGTCCGTTCGGCCTCGGTCAGGGCCAGCCGGGTGGTCGAACCAATGTCGCACCGATCTCCCTGGAGTCCATCGAGCAGGTGCAGGTCAGCGTCGCGCCCTATGACGTTCGTCAGGGGAATTTCATCGGAGCCGCCGTCAATACCGTCACCCGCAGCGGCACCAATCAACTCAGCGCCTCCGTGTATCACCGGTTCCGGAATGAGGGCTTCGTCGGGACCGAGGCGCAGGGACTGACAGTGAATCCGGGCACCTTTAACTTCCGGAATACCGGTGTGTGGGCCGGAGCCCCGATCGTCAAGAACAAGCTGTTCGTCTTCGGGACCTACGAAAACGAGGAAGACAAGCGGCCGCTCACCACGTTCAGGGCCAACACCGGCGGTGAGCCAGTCGGCGGAAACATCACCCGGGTGCTGGCATCCGACATGACGACGCTCAGCTCGTACCTGTCACAGAACTTCAAGTACGCGACCGGGGGCTTCGAGAACCTTCCCGGCACCACGCCAGCCAAGAGATATCTGCTCAGGACCGACTACAACCTGAACGCCCGTAACAAAGTCAGCTTCCGGTATAACCAGCTCGAATCCAGTTCCTCAAAGGTCCTATCCGGCTCTACATCGGCCGGGTTGGGGCGGACGCTCGGTACGGGTTTTCTGACGTTCGCGAACACGAACTACGACCAGCTCGAGAACATCAAGTCGGGCATCGGCGAATGGAACTCGGTCATCGGCAACAGCATGTCGAACAGCATGATCGGTGGATATACCACCAACAACGAGAACCGGAAGGACATCCAGCTGTTTCCGTTCGTGGATATCCTCGCTCCCGATGGAACGACATATATCTCGTTCGGCTCCGAGCCATTCACGCCGAACAACGAGCTGCTCTATCAGACGACGCAGTTCCAGGACAACTTCACGAAGTTCAGCAACCGGCACTCGCTGACGTTCGGCGCTACGTTTCAGCGCTATGAAGCGCAAAACTCGTTCTTCAATTGCTGTAAGCAAGGCGCGTACGTCTACAACTCGCTCGCCGACTTCTACGCAGACGCCAACGGTTTCCTCGCGAATCCGAACAGAACATCGTCGACCGTGATCCCGCGGCGGTACCAGGTGCGATGGATGAACATCCCTGGGCTGGACAAGCCGATCCAGAATCTGAACGTCTTGAATGCAGGAGGCTACGCCCAGGACGAGTGGCGGCCGCGCTCGAATCTGACGGTCACCGCGGGTCTCAGATTCGACGTCCCGGCCTTCGACAACAACACGACGTATCCGAATCCCGCCGCGGACGCATTGACGTTCCGCGATGAGGCGGGATCGCCGGTGAAGTACTCGAGTGGCACCCTTCCGGACGCGAAGATTCTCTTTTCGCCGCGCGTTGGCTTCAATTGGGACGTGGCCGGAGATCAGCAGACGCAGGTGCGCGGCGGGGTCGGCGTCTTCACGGGTCCGCCCCTGTACGTCTGGATCTCCAACCAGCTTGGCAATACCGGCGTCCTGCAGGGTTCTCTGCTCGAAGACAACCCCACCAACCGGCCGTTCAGCCCTGACGTGAACAGGTACAAACCGACGAATGTGACGGGCGCGCCGGCGGCCAGCTATGAGCTCGACGTCACCGACAACAACTTCAAGTTCCCACAGGTTTTGAGGAACAACATCGCGGTCGATCGCCGGCTTCCCGGGGGCATAACCGGCACCGCAGAGTTCGTATACAACAAGGACGTCAACGGCATCTACTACATCAACTCCAACCTGCCCCAGGCGCAGTCCGCGTTCACCGGGGTCGATACGCGGCAGCGTTGGGTTGGGACCGCGTGCGCGGCTCCAACACCGGGCCCGTGCGTCACCAGGATCAACAACGCGGCCGGAAACCAGGTGACCGCCGCGATCGTGATGAAGAACCAGAGCGTTGGTGATTCGTGGAACATGTCCGGAATGTTGGCGAAGTCGCTGTATCACGGGCTCACGCTGAGGGGCGCCTACAGCTACGGCGATGCGCATAACACCATCGATCCGGGCTCCACGGCCTCCTCGTCGTTCAACCTCAATGAGCACCACGGCGACCCGAACAACCCCGGTCTCGGACGGTCCCAGTCAGCTCAAGGGCACCGGGTTTTCCTGCAGACCTCTTACAGCCGCTCGTACTTCGGCTTCGGAGCCACGACAATCGCCGCTTTCTGGGAGGCGAAGTCCGCCCTGAACGGCGCCGGCGGCGGCCTCAGCAGCAACGCCAGCTACGTGTTCGCGGGCGACATGAACGGTGATGGCGGTTCAGGCAACGACCTGATCTACATCCCGAAGAACACGTCGGAGATGAACTTCGTCGCCTTCCCGGTCGGCGCCACGACGTTTACTCCCGAGCAGCAGGCCGCGGCGTTCGAGGCCTACATCAACCAGGACAAGTACCTGAGCAAACACCGTGGCGAGTACGCCGAACGCGGAGGCGTGTGGAACCCGATGGTCAAGAGGGTTGACCTGAGCATCAACCAGGACGTGTTCCACAACATCGCCGGCAAGCGCAACGCCGGCCAGTTCCGGATCGATTTCACGAACTTCGGCAACATGCTGAACCACAACTGGGGCGTGAGTCAGCGCCTGGTCGTTCCGATCACTCAGGCATATGGAGCGCAGCTGCTGACCAACCCCGCGGCGGATGCGCAGGGACGGATCAGCTATCGAATGGCCGTGGCCAACGGTCAGCTGGTGACGAAGACCTTCCAGCCGAACACGAGTTTGAGTGACGTCTACCAGTTCTTGCTCAGTTTCCGGTACTCCTTCAACTAAGCGGTTTCAGCAAAGGTCCGACTCAAGGCCGGTGTCCCCTTCGGGGGCACCGGCCTTTTTCGGTTGTCGACCCCTCCGCGGGTAGCCGGAGCCACGTCGGTACATGAAAAAGGGCTGTCCCACCGTGTGGAACAGCCCTCGTCTTACCGCGGCGCTTCCTCGATGATTCGAGAACTGGCGGTCTAGCTCTTTGTTGGCGCGGTCGTGGCCGCCTGCTTCTGCTTCTGGAGCTCCTGTGCCTTGTCGCGGAGCTGATCAGCCTGCTTCAGGAGCGCCTGCTGGCGTCCCGGGTCTCTCTCCACAAGGGCCATGGACCGCAGCAGCAGGTTCTTGTAGGTCAGCGCCTCGAAGTAGTCAGGCTTCAGCGCCAGCGCCTTGTCCGCCTCCTCGATGCCAGCCTGGATGTACTTCCTCTTGTCCGCTTCGGACAGCTTGAAGTTCTTGTAGGCCTCGTTCCAGTAGTACGTCGAGATGACGTGGTGGGCTTCGGGGTTGTTCGGCTCGTGCTGTGCGCGCTCGTTCAACGCGTTGATCGTCTTGTCGAATTCACCCTGGCGGTCGTAGAACGCCGCGAGTGTCGTGTAAACCGCCGAGTCGTTCGGCTTCATCTCTTTCGCCTTGAGGAACTGCTCCTCGGCCTTTTCGTAGTCGCCGTTCTGCTCGTAAATGTTGGCCAGGTAGAAATAGTTGGCCGGGTCTGTCGGGTCCACCTGGATCATCTGCTGAAGAATCGGTTCCTGCTGCGTCGGATCGTTCAGCTTGTCAGGACCGTAAGCGGCCACAAGGTACTGGAGCGACAACTTCTTCATCTTCGGGTCGGCGTCAAGCTCCGCATCTTTCTTGTAGTACTCGACCGCCTTGGTCATGTACGCGTCGTTGACCGGGTCGCCCCTCTTCGCCACTCGATAGAGGTTGTCGTAGCTGTTGGCGAGGAAGAAGAAGGCGGGGGTCAGGTAGAACCTGTTGAGGATGTCCTGATCGAGTGCCACGACCTCTTCGTACTTCGCCGCCGCAGCCTTGAAATCGCTGCTCTGGTACAGCCCGTTGGCGTCCCGGAACGTCCGTTTCGCCTTCAATCCGTTGTACTGATTGCATCCGGTCGCCGCAACGCTGACGGCAACAACGACCGCGAACAGGATGCCCTTTGACAAAAGCTTCCGCATCGTATCCCCTTTCAACCTCTCGAAGCGTCGTTCTGGCCGCCGGGATTGACCGTGCTGCCGTTTCAAGCGCGCCTAGTTCCGCGCATGAGTGCTGATACCCAATGTGGGCGGGCGAGCGCCCGCCAGATATTTCCGTAAGCGCGCCAGTATAGTGATCCGTTTTCCAGTCAGTCAAGCATTCTGGCGCCGTTTCCTTGACCCCCCTCAACCCCACTCCTATCATGGGGATGGCGGCGTTCCGTTTCGCCGATACGTACCTTAGACACCGGCTTCAATGATTCGTTTCGAGACGCTGCTCGAGAAAGTGCGGAGCTACAGTCCCGAGGCCGACCTCGAGCTGCTTCGGCGGGCGTACGTCTTCTCGGCGCTCGAACACAAGGGGCAGGTCCGCCATTCCGGTGAGCCCTACCTGGTGCACCCCCTCGAAGTGGCCGATTTCCTGGCTGACATGAAATTGGACGTCGTAGCGGTGGCGGCTGGTCTGCTCCACGACGTCGTAGAAGACACGCTGACCACCCCGGAGCGTATCGCCGAGCTCTTCGGGCCTGAAATCGCCCATGTTGTCGAGGGGGTCACCAAGATCGGCGCGATTCCGTTCTCCTCGAGCGAGGAGCGGCAGGCCGAGAACTTCCGCAAGATGCTGCTGGCGATGGTCGATGACATTCGCGTCATCCTCGTCAAGCTCGCCGACCGGCTTCACAACATGCGTACGCTCCAGCATCTGCCGGAGGAGCGCCGGATCAAGATCGCCCAGGAGACGCTTGATATCTACGCCCCGATCGCGAACCGGCTGGGGATGAGCAAGGTGAAGAATGAGCTGGAGGAACTGTCGTTCCGCTACCTCGAGGCAAAGGCGTTTGAAGGTCTCCGCGCCAAGGTGGAGGCGAAGCGGAAAACGGCCGAGGCGGTCATCGACGACCTGACCCGAACCATCCGGGCGAAGCTCGCAGACGCGCAGGTCCCGGTCACTCACCTCGACGGTCGAATAAAACGCCTGTACAGCATTCATCTCAAGTTGAAGCGCCAAAAAATCGACCTCGAGCGCGTGTACGATTTCGTCGCGTTGCGGATCATCACGCAGTCGGTCAAGGACTGCTACGCGGCGCTCGGGATCATCCACCAGACGTGGTCGCCCGTGCCGGGCCGCATCAAGGACTTCATCGCGATGCCGCGGCCGAACGGCTACCAGTCACTGCATACGTCGGTTATCAGCGAGAACGGCTTTCCATTCGAAGTGCAGATTCGCACGGAGGAGATGCATCGGCGCGCGGAGGAAGGGATCGCCGCGCACTGGAAGTACAAGGAGGGCCGCGTCGGCGATCATCGCGACGAGCGTTACTTCCAGTGGATGCGCCAGCTGCTCGAGGTCCAACAGGAAGTCCGCGATCCGCAGGAATTCCTTCAGAACCTGAAGATCGATCTCTATCCCGAGGAGGTCTACATCTTCACGCCGAAGGGCGAAGTGCGATCGCTGCCCAGGGGCGCCACCGCCGTCGATTTCGCGTACACGATTCACACCGACGTCGGCAACCAGTGCACCGGCGCACGCGTCAACGGCAAGATGGTGCCGCTTCGCACGCGTCTACAGAACGGCGACATCGTCGAGATCGTCACGCAGTCGGGGCACAAGCCAAGCCGCGATTGGCTCACTTTCGTCGTCAGTGCACGCGCGCGCAACAAGATCAAGCACGTGCTCCAGGGCGAGGAGCGGGTGCGGAGCATCGAGCTTGGCCGCCGATTGTTCGAGAAGGAGGCGCGCCGGTTCGGTCTCAATCCGAAAACCGTGCTCGAAAGCGAGGAGCTGGCGAAGTTCGCCACGGAGTACGGCGCACAGAAGCCCGAGGAGCTGCTCGCACACATCGGCTATGGCAAGTTATCGCCGCGCAGCGTGCTGCAGAAGTCGGTGCCCGGGGGGCAGCTGAAGGAGCGCCCCCAGGACTCGGCTGTCGTGTCTGTCGTCAAGCGCGTGCTTCGGCCGGGCGCGAGCGACAAAATCAAAGTCCGTGGCACCGACGACATCATGGTGTTCCGGGCGAAATGCTGTAGCCCTATCCGCGGAGAGAAGATCGTCGGCTACATCACGCGCGGAAAAGGGGTGTCGGTCCACGCGGCTACGTGCTCGAACGTCTTGAATCTGATGTTCGATCCGGAGCGCCGCATCGATGTCGAGTGGGATACGACCACGTCGGATCAGGCGCCGTATACCGTCCGTCTCACCATGCAGGTGGAAGATCGCAAGGGCATGCTCGCCGAAATCAGCGCCAAGGTCTCCGACATCAACACCAACATCACGAACATGGAGGCGCGCACCGGCGACGATCAGCAGGCGCGCATCGACATGACGGTCGAAATCAGCGACGTCAAGCACCTCGAGCGGGTGATCAAGTCAATCAAGGGCGTACAGGGCGTGCTGGGGGTTGAGCGGACTGCGCGCGCCTAGCGGCGCGGAACCTTGCCTGGCGGCTATTCGATCACCGCGATCACGTCGATCTCAACGCGCGCATTTCTTGGCAGCGCGGCGACTTGCACCGTTGATCGGGCTGGCGGCGGATCGACGACATGGCGGGCGTAGACCGCATTCATCGCAGCGAATTCATCCATATCCGCGAGGAAGACCGTGGTGCGGACGACGTGCGCGAAGGTCGCGCCTGCGGCCGCCAACAGAGTGCCGATGTTGCGCATGACTTGCTCGGTCTGGGCCGTGATGCCGCCATCGACCAGCGCGCCCGTCGATGGGTCGAAGCCGACTTGTCCGGAGAGGAACAACAGGTTACCCGCGCGGATGCCCGGGCTGTAGGGACCGATGGGTTTCGCCGCGTTGGGCGCCGAAACCGGCAGACGCACGTCAGGCTGCCTTGGTGACCTTGCCCGAGCGGAGGCACCGGGTGCAGACCCGAATCCGCTTCGTCGCGCCGTTGATGAGCGCCCTCACAGACTGGAGGTTCGGCTCGAAACGCCGGGGTCCCACGTTGTGGGCGTGAGAGATCGTCCGCCCGACGACGGGTCCTTTGTCGCAGATTTCACACCGCTTGGCCATGATTTCCTCTGCAGGTTCCGCAAGATTCCGCACAGATCCGACCGTTTGCGACCTGTGCAAACTCCCAATTGTAATGGATGCTTAGGGAATGATCAACGACGGTTGCTCTGCGGCGGGCGGGGCGGTCGAGCGGTTGCGGCGGAGCAGGCGAGCCATGAGCGTCAGATAGGCTGCATCCCCCGGTTCGGCCTTGCGCGTCTCGCGGGCGCCTCGCTCGATGGCGCGCAAGACGATCGCCACTTCCCGGTCGTACACGGTTGCGCCCTGCTGGCGCATCTCCGCAAGCATCGTCTTCATTTCCGCAGCAAGCCGCTGTGCGGGCAGCGACTGGGCGGTGTGCTCGAAGATGACGCCGCGCGCGGCAGTTTCGAGCGTCGACGCCACTGAACTGGCCGCTTCCGCGACGTCATCGTCAAGCAGGCGAGTGAAGCCTTGCGGCGCGTGGCGCGAGATCAGATTTTGGAAAAGGAAGAACAACTGATACTGGCGCTCGGTCAGCGACTGAATGGTCGGAAGCAGGATGGCGACGTCGTGTTCCTGCTGGCGCTTGACGACCGCCGCTGGATGCTCGCGGGCAGACGTGAGGTAGACGCAGTCGTCAGGGCACTGAATCTCCACCAGGCGTTTGGTTCCGCAACACACTGCGCAGATGGTCTGATGAAGCGCCGGGCATGCGCGGCGCTCCTTGCGTGATCGGCAAAGTGGGCAGGACATCTCGTCAGTTTCGCATTATTATAATTCCGTCGAAATCCTCCAAATCTCCAGGAATAGCCTTGCACGGTCGATCGGTGCGGGTGCCGCGCCGGTGTTCGGGAGGAACATGGCGGAAGCGCTTCTTCGAAACGAGTCGCCGGCGGAGTACTTCAAGGAGCTTGTCGAAACGGCGATGGAGCGTCAGCACCTCGCCGTGCGCGACCTTACGTCGTTCTACCTGGTCAACCTGCTCACCGGCTTTGTCCACTTCGATCGATCCGCTACACCGAGCGACGAGCCGCTGGGCATTCGCCTGGCTCGCGCGCTGCGGACGGGCGGCAGCCGTCAGCGCGACGGTCTTCGCGAAGTTGGCGACTTGTCCCTGTTCATCTCGGGTTTCTTCGCCGACAGCCTGAATCGCAGCCTTGTCGACGTCGACTACTACATCCAGCTTGGAGAATGTGCGTATGGATCGCTCGCGAAACATGGTGACCCCGCGTTGGGTGACGTGTTCGATGAGCTGGCAGGCAAGTTCGCCGCCTGCGTCGACGTCCTGGGCGAGGTCAGCGAACGAAGTGCGCTCACGTCGAACGCTGACGTCTTACGGCTGTACGAAAAATGGCTTCGGACCCGAAGCCGGCGCAGCGGCGATTTGCTCGTGGAGCGTGGAATCGTTCCAAATTCTTCTGTAAGCAGTCGATTCATTCAGTAGCGTTCACAAGTAGACTCGGCGGCCGCACAAATATCGACATATTGTCGATATCGCGACAATTCGCTCCGGCCGGCACCTTCCGGCCGATATGGGTGAAGAACCCGTTTGCCCTTCGACGTTTAAACCCAGCACCGCTCAGGCTGTGGTGCATTTTCGCAACATCCACGTGCTTTTCCGCCGTCCTTGTTTGGAGGCACAACCTGCGGCCCCTGACCGGCGTCTAAAGTCGTGACCGTCAAAAAGGCGGTTGGGCGAAATCTGGTTCGTTGGGTTAAATTGTTGATTCTTATGCGTTTGGCTGTTATCTGACGAAATAAACGCCGCCGGAACGCCCGGGTTCAACGCACGGGAACCAATCACTCGAGCCAGACGTCTAACAAGGGCATCAGAATTGCACATGCGGGCGCATCAATTGGTTACCCAGATTTGGGTGATTCGGAAGGAGCGGCAGGAATAATGGCGACGACGAAGAGCACAAAGGCGGCGGCCAAGACGAGCCGCTATAACGAACTAAAGAAGATGCTCGAGGAACGCCGCCGCGAGTTGTTGAGCGCAGTCCAAGGCAAAATTCGCGACGTGCGAGCCGAAGGCGGCAACGACCGGGATGTACTCGACCAGGGCGAGAGCTCCGAGGTGGACATCCAGGAAGACATTGAGTTCGCGCTCATCCAGATGAAGTCTGAGACGCTGAACAAGATCAACGAGGCACTCCATCGTCTTGACGATGGGACCTACGGCAATTGCTTCGAGTGCGGTGAGGAAATCGCCCATCCGCGGCTCCGGGCTCTTCCGTTCGCGGTTCGCTGCAAGGATTGCGAGGAAGCTCGGGAGAACACCGAGCAGCGCGAGCGCGCACTTGCTCGCAAGAGCGGCTCGTCGGGCCTCTTCTTCGACATGTCGAGCTAACCGAGTCTTGACCGGGTTCGTGCCTCATCAGCGGCGCGAACCCGGGTCGATCTGGTCCCTCCCAGTTCTGTTCGCGCCGCTGCCCCGGCGCCGTTGATCCACGATGGGCTGTATCATCCACCGTGAGTTGTATCGATGAGTGAGCGCGACGAGCCTCTCGAGGTGGAGGAACTCTCGACCGGTGACCGTCCGTTGAACCTTCCGGACGAGCTCCCGATACTTCCTCTTCGCGACACCGTCCTCTTTCCAAACTCGTTCATGCCGCTTGCGGTTGCGCGCGAAAGCTCCGTGCGGCTGATCGACGAAGCCATCTCGGGCGGGAAGCTGATTGGCGTCTTCACGCAGCGCGACGCCACCGTCGAGGAGCCCCAGCAGGGGGATCTGTACTCGATCGGCACGGCGAGCCACATCCACAAGATGTTCAAGCTGCCGGATGGAAGCCTGAGACTGATCGTCCAGGGACTCGCGCGCCTGCACCTCGATGAGGTCTCCACGGTGAAGCCATACCTCCGGGCGCACGTGAGCCTCGCGCCGGAAACTGGCGCCGATGCCGAGCATCTCGAGATCGATGCGATGCTCCGCAACATCAGGACGAATTTCCAGCAGGTGGTTTCGTTGTCGCCGCTGCTGTCCGACGATCTCCAGACGCTCTCGACGAACATCACCGACCCGGGACGCCTCGCCGACTTCATCGCGTCGAGCCTGACGACGATCAGCACGGCGGTGAAGCAGGAGGTGCTGGAGACGCGCGATGTGCGCATGCGACTCGACACGCTCAACCGGATCCTGATCAAGGAGCTTGAGGTCCTCGAGCTCGGATCCAAGATCCAGTCGCAGGTGCAATCCGAGGTTGGCAAGAACCAGCGCGAGTATTTCCTTCGCGAACAGCTCAAGGCGATTCAGAAAGAGCTCGGCGAGGGCGATGATCAGACGCGCGAGGTCGAAGAGCTTCGCGACAAGATCGAGGCCGCAGGAATGCCGGAGTTGGTGAAGAAGGAGGCGCTCCGCGAGCTCGATCGTCTCTCGAAGATGCCCGTTGCCGCCGCCGAATTCACCGTGTCGCGTACCTATCTCGATTGGCTCGTCACGCTCCCATGGCAGAAGCGCACCGATGAGGTGATCGACCTGCCGAAAACGAAGCAGACGCTCGACGCCGATCATTCCGGTCTCGAGAAGGCGAAGGATCGCATTCTCGAATATCTCGCGGTGAGAAAGCTCAATCCGCAGGTCAAGGGTCCCATCCTCTGCTTTGCCGGCCCGCCGGGTGTCGGCAAGACCTCGCTCGCACGGTCGATCGCGCAATCGCTGGGACGCAAGTTCGTCAGGGTGTCGCTTGGCGGCATGCGCGACGAGGCGGAAATTCGCGGACATCGCCGCACCTACATCGGCGCGCTGCCAGGGCAGATCATCCAGGGGCTTCGTCGCGCCGAATCCAAAAATCCGGTCTTCATCCTCGACGAGATCGACAAGCTGGGAAACGATTTTCGCGGCGACCCGGCATCGGCGCTGCTCGAAGTGCTCGACCCCGAGCAGAACGTGAGCTTCCGCGATCACTATCTCGATGTGCCGTTCGATCTCTCCGAGGTGCTCTTCATCACGACGGCCAACGTGCTCGATCCGGTTCCGCCGGCACTCCGGGACCGCATGGAGGTCCTCGAGATTCCCGGATACACCGAGGAAGAGAAGCTGGCGATTGCGTGCGATCACCTCGTTCAGAAGCAGATCGGCAACCACGGGCTCACACCGGATCAGCTGACGATTAGTGACGATGCGCTGAGACTGGTCATTCGTGGATATACACGCGAGGCGGGTGTCCGGAATCTCGAACGTGAGATTGGCGCGCTCTGCCGCAAGGCCGCGCGCCGTCGGGCCGAAGGCGACGAGCGCCCCCTGGCGATCACACCGGAGGTCGTCGTGGCGCTGCTCGGTGCGCCGCTATTTCTCGACGAGGAGATGGAGGAGCGCACCAAGGAGCCTGGCGTGGCGATCGGTCTCGCCTGGACGCCTGCTGGAGGTGACGTCCTGTTCATCGAGGCGTCTCGGATGACCGGTCCGGGAGTCCTGACGCTCACCGGGCAGCTTGGCGACGTCATGAAAGAGTCTGCGCGTGCCGCGCTGTCCTGGTTCCGCGCGAATGCGGCCACGTATGGCGCCGATCCCGATTTCTTCAAGACGTCGGAAATCCATCTGCACGTGCCCGCTGGCGCCATCCCGAAGGATGGACCGTCCGCCGGTGTCACCATGGTCACGGCACTCGCCTCGGAGCTGACGCGGCGTCCCGTGCGCGGCGACATCGCGATGACCGGTGAGATCACATTGTCGGGACGCGTGCTGCCTGTCGGCGGGATCAAGGAAAAGGTTCTTGCCGCCAGGCGCGTCGGCATCCGAGAAGTGATCCTTCCGCGCCAGAATGAAAAGAACATCAACGAGGACCTCACCGAGGAGCTGCGGCGCGAGCTGACCGTGCATTACGTCCAGAGTGTTGACGAAGTCCTGCTGCTGGCGCTTCTGCCGGCGGTCGCCGCCGGCGATCAGAAGACCGAGCGCCGCCTCCAGCCGCCGATGCAATAGCGGACGTGCGGATTGTCTATTCGCCGCGCTATCGCATCGACATCGGCCCCCACGTTTTTCCAACCGCAAAATACGAAGCCATCCATCGCGAGCTGAGCGCCGCTGGCGGATGGACGTGGGTCGAGCCCGAGACCGCGTCGTGGGAGGATCTCGCGCTGGTCCACACCGCGGAATACCTCCGCAAGGCGCGCACCGGCACATTCACTGCCGAAGAAATCGCGGAAATCGAGCTGCCCTGGTCGCCGGCCATCGTGGACGGCTTCCGGTTGATGAGTGGAGGCACCGTTGCGGCCGCGCGGCTTGCACTGGAGACCGGCGTGGGTATCCACGTCGGTGGGGGTTTTCACCATGCGTTTGCCAACCATGGCGAGGGCTTCTGCCTCTTCAACGACGTCGCCCTCGCGATTCGCGTGGTCCAGCGCGAATATCACGGCCGGACCCCGAGGGCCGCGATCGTCGATCTGGACGTCCACCACGGCAACGGCACGTCGATGATTTTCGATGGCGATCCGTCGGTCTTCACCTTCTCCATGCATCAGCAGCACAACTACCCGATGTTCAAGCCGCGCAGCGCGCTCGACATCGGACTGCCGGACCGAGTGACCGATGACGAGTACCACGCGAAACTGAGCGCCGCCTTGCCGACGGTGTTCGCGTCGAAGCCTGACGTCGTGTTTTACCTTGCGGGTGCGGATCCGTTCGAGGGCGACCAACTTGGCGGGCTGGCGCTGACGCGGGCGGGCCTTCTCGAACGCGATCGCATTGTCTTCGGCGCCTGCGCGGCCGCGAATCGTCCGGTCGTCGTCACCTTGGCTGGCGGATATGCGCGCCGGCTCGAAGACACGGTCGCCATCCACCGCGCCACCATCGAACTGGCGGCGCGGACCTTCTAGGCGGCAGGGACCTTCAGAATTAATCCCGCCGGTCTAGGTCCGCGTGAGGAGTGTCAGACCCGCTACTGTCTTGAGATCGATGATTTCGTTGGACTCAATCATCGTCGTCAGCTGCTTGACTGAAAACGCGCGCGTCTCGATGTCCTCATCTTCGTCCGGCTCCGCCTTCTTGTCGGCCGGACCCGGTTCGCGCAGCCCGCTGGCCTTGTAGAAGTTCATTTCTTCGTCGCAGTAGCCGGGTGTCGGAAAGAACGCGCCGAGTCGATCGAGTTGCTCCGGAATCAATCCGATTTCCTCCTGGCATTCGCGGGCGGCAGCTTTTTCCGGATCCTCGCTGGGCTTGAGTGTGCCGGCCGGGAGCTCCCACGCCCGTCGTCCGATCGCGTGGCGGTACTGCTTGACGAGGATGATGTCGCCTTCCTTCGTCATCGGGAGAAGGACCACCGATCCTGGATGCCGGACGATTTCCGCATCGAGCTTGCTGCCTTTCGGGGTCGTGATCGACTCGACAGTCACGGTGAAGATTCGCCCTACGAACACGTTTCGAATCGAGTGGGGAACGACAGGCTTTTCCATTTCACTCCTCTTCGCGGTCGCCCCACCCCGGAAGCGATTCCAGTACGTCCAGTAGATCAGGCGGGAGGTTGGCGCTGAATTCCATGCGGCGGCCGTCGCGCGGGTGAGCGAATGCCAGGCGTGTCGAGTGCAGAAACGGCCGCTGAAGCCGCTGCACCGCGCGAATGTCGCCAGGAACGCGTCGATGCACGCCGCCATAGAGCGCATCGCCGACAATCGGGTGTCCGATGGCGCTGAGATGGACACGAATCTGATGCGTACGCCCCGTGTGGATGGCGACCTGGCACAGCGTCAGTCCAGGCAGGTGAAAGGCCCTCGTGATCCGTGTGACCGCCTCGCGCGCGTGTCTCGACCGCGAGGACATCTTCTGACGATGGACCGGGTCGCGTCCGATCGCGGCATCGATGCGGCGTCCCGCCTGCACGACGCCCCAGACGAGCGCGATGTACTCCTTCTCGACCTCGCGATCGTGAAACTGGCGCGACAGCTCCTGAAGCGCGGCGTCGTTTTTCGCGACCACCATCACGCCAGAGGTCCCGCGATCCAGTCGGTGCACGATGCCGGGACGGAGCTCGCCGCCGACTCCGCCCAAGTCCGTGATGTGATGGAGCAATGCGTTCACGAGGGTCCCCGAAGCGTGGCCCGCTCCGGGGTGCACGACCATGCCTGGCGGCTTGTTGATCACCACGAGTTCGGCATCCTGGTACAGGATTTCCAGGGAGACGGCTTCCGCCTCGATGGTCGAGGGAGCCGCGTCGGGGAGACTGACGACCACGCGATCGCCCGCGCGAACGGCGAGATTCGGGCGGGCATCGCGTGCGGAGACATGCACGTGGCCGTCGGTGATCAGCTTCTGGATCTGCGATCGCGAATGATCACCAAGGACCGTGACCAGGAAGCGATCGAGCCGCTGCCCCTCCGATTCAGGCGTGACGGAGAATTCGAGCGGCTCCACAGTGTTCAACCACGAAGGATACGAAAAACACGAATTACGCCGCGACCCGGCGGCGTCGCGTCGCGCGCTGCGGAGCCTCCGGCGTCGTACGCCGCAACCAGATCAGCATCGCGATGGCGAGCGGTGCCAGCAGCAGAGAGATGAACTGCGATGTGGACACGCCGAACACGCTGCCACGCGGATCATTGCGGAAGATCTCGATGATGAACCGTGAGATCGCATAGAGGATCATGTAGAGCCAGAACGTGCGTCCAGGGAAGCGATGTCCGCGACGCTCCGTGGTGAGTAAAACGATCAGAATGAGCAGCTCCGCGCCAGCCTCGTAGAGTTGCGTAGGATGCAGCGGAATGCCCAGCGGGGTTCCGGAATTGGCCTGGGCCAGCGGATTGGTGAAGACAACCGCCCATGGAACGCTCGTCGGCTTTCCATAGCAGCAGCCAGCGGCAAAGCATCCGAGCCGTCCAGTCACGTGACCCAGCGCGATGCCGGGCGCAAACGCATCGCACGTCGTCCAGAACGGCATCCCGTAGTGATGGATGTACCAGAATGCCACGGCGACTGCACCGATCAGCCCGCCATAGAAGACGCCGCCGGACCGGACGAGAGACAACAGGTCGGCCGGCGACTGGCGGAACTGCGCGAAATCGGTCACGAGCAGGAGCAGCTTCGCGCCGACGAGCGCGGCGATGATGATGTAGATACCGAGGTCCAGGACGCGGTCCGCGTTGAGCTTCCACTTGCGCGCCCGCGTGATCGCGAGTCGCAGGCCAACGAGGTACGACACCGCCAGCAGCACGCCGTAGGTATAGACCGTCACCGGTCCCAGGCTAAACAGCTCTGGATACATGTCGGGTCCCCACTCCCAGCAGATCGAGAATCATCAGCGCAACGCCGACCGTGATCGCCGCGTCGGCGACGTTGAACGCCCAGAAATGCCAGCCTGACCAGTACACGTCGACGAAGTCGACCACGTACCCCCACGAAATGCGGTCGATCAGATTGCCCGCCGCTCCACCAAGGATGAGTGCCAGCCCCGTGCGCGCCAGCCACTGCTCGTACGGCAGCGACGCAGCATAGACCGCCAGGCCGCCCAGCGCCGCCAGCGCCACGCACGCAAGCACCGCTGTCTTGAATGGGAAATCGGTGCCATTCATGAACCCGAACGCCGTGCCGCTGTTGTGCACGCGCGTGAGATCGAAAAATCCGGGGATGACCGTCACGCTTTCGTTGAGCGCCAACTCCTGTCGCACCAGCGCTTTCACCGCCTGGTCGAGCACGACGATGAACAGAGCAATCCAGAGCTCGCGCTGCCGCGTGTGAACAGCCACCACCTAGGAGTTCACCGGCTCGGCCAGCGCATCCACGCAACGATCGCAGATGCCCGACCAGTCGGGTTCGCTCCTCACCGACGGGACGAACCGCCAGCATCGTCCGCACTTGACGCCACGCGCCTTGTCGACGTCGACGCGGATGTCGTCCGGGCCGTCGGCTGAGCCGAAATTCAGCGTCAGGTCCGAGACGATGAAGAGCATCGGGAGGTAGTCGCGGTTCTGTTCGAGCAGTGCCGCGATCGGCCCCGAGGCGCTCAACGTGACGCTCGCGCCAAGCGAATTGCCGATTACCTTGTCCTTGCGCTTTTCCTCGAGCGCGGCGTTCACCGTTTCGCGCACTTGCATCAGTCGGTCCCATTTCGCGACGAGGTCCGGCGCCAGTAGGTGATCCACCTTCGGAAACTCCTCGAGATGGACAGACGCCGAGCGCTGACCGGGCATGTTGCGCCACAAGTCGTCGGCCGTGACGGGGAGAATCGGCGCAATCAGCCGCGCGAGACCGTCGCACATCAGGTACATCGCAGTCTGCGTCGAACGCCGCTCATGCGACCTCGCGCCAAGCGTGTACATGCGGTCCTTCGTCACATCTACATAGAAGGCGCTGAGGTCGACGGTGGCGAGCATGCTCAGGGTCTGTGAGGCAGTGGAGAAGTCGTAGGCGTCATAGCCGGCACACGTCCTGTTCGCTGCATCGGCGAAACGTGCCAGGGCGAAGCGATCGATGGCATCGAGCTGTCCGAGCGGGACGCTGTCGGTCGCCGGGTCGAAGTCGTACAGATTGGCGACCAGAATCCGGCAGGTGTTGCGCAGTTTCCGGTACAGGTCAACGACGCGCGTAAGGATTTCCTTGCTGACCCGCAGCTCCTCGGTGAACTCCGTGGAGGCCACCCACAAGCGGATGATTTCGGCGCCGCTTTCCTTGATGACTTCCTGTGGCGAGATCGCGTTGCCCACCGACTTCGACATCTTGCGGCCCTCGAGGTCGATGAGGAAGCCGTGGGTGAGGACCTCGCGGAACGGCGGTCGTCCGCGCGTCGCGAGCGCAACCAGCAACGAGCTCTGAAACCACCCGCGGTGCTGGTCGCTGCCTTCGAGATACAGGTCTGCCGGCCAGCCTAGCTCCGGAGTGCGGGCGAGCACCGCTTCATGGCTCGATCCCGAATCGAACCAGACATCGAGGATATCGCGCTCGCGCTCGAAGGCGCTGCCGCCGCATGATGGACACGTGAATCCCTCGGGAAGAAATTCCTCGATCGGGCGTTCGTACCACGCATCCGCGTTGTACTGCTCGAAAACGGCCGCGGCTCTATCAATGAGCGCTGATGTTAGGATCGCTTCGCCGCACGCCACGCAATCGACCGCCGGAATCGGCACACCCCAGGCGCGCTGGCGCGAAATACACCAATCCGGGCGATTGCTGACCATATTGAAAATTCGGTCGCGCCCCCAGGCAGGAATCCATTTCACTTCGTGATCGATGCTATGCTGCGCCGCCTCGCGCAGCGTCCGCGTTTTGCCATCGGCTCCGGTGATGGCAGGGTCGCCGTCCAGGCGCACGAACCACTGAGAGGTGGCGAGGAAGATGACCGGATTGTGACAGCGCCAGCAGTGTGGGTACTGGTGTTCGAAGGCTTCGCGATGCCATAAATGCCCCCGCGCCGCCAGCGCCTCTTCGACCTTGGGATTGGCGTCGAATACCCGCTGCCCGCCGAAGAGACCGACCGTCTCGAGGAAATGCCCGCCGGCGTCCACCGGAGCGTAGATGTCCAAGCCGTATTTCTTCCCCGTCAGAAAGTCATCCGCTCCGTGGCCGGGAGCCGTATGCACCGCACCCGTTCCCTGTTCGAGCGTCACATAGTCGGCAAGCACGCCGATCGAATCGCGGTCATAGAGAGGATGTGTGAATCGAATTCCTTCGAGCTGCTCACCCTTCATGCGCGCGATCGGCTCGCCGAACGGCCGCTCAACCGCCTTGCTGACCGTTTCCGCGAGCTGCTCCGCGACGATCACCGCGCGGCCGTCGACGTCGTACGCCGCATAGTCAAATTCCGGATGGAACGCGATCGCTAGGTTCGACGGAATGGTCCATGGCGTCGTCGTCCAGATGAGGGCCGAGACGTCGCGTCCCGCAAGCGCCGGCACGCGCGTGGCGAGTTCGCCAGCGCCCTCAGGATTGATTGGGAACTCGACGTAAATCGACGGAGACGAGTGGTCCGCGTACTCGACTTCCGCTTCCGCAAGCGCCGTGCGGCAGTGGA